>JGI20169J29049_11449239_pt1 | contig 11971 bp, 12 predicted proteins | sample TergutNc150P1_FD_29049 | JGI IMG/M metagenome (IMG submission 29049) | reverse complement strand
TACAGTTTATAGGTGGCGGAGGTTTTTTATGATGGCAACCCTTCGACAATTTTTTAACCGTATTTTTTGGTTGACATATTACTAAAGCATGCTATAATAGAAGGAATACAAAAACGTGAGCCGCTCCCGTAGGAGAGTGGTTTTGTCATATCCTTATCAAGAGTGACGGAGGGTCAGGCCCTGCGAAGTCCGGCAACCAGTTTGAACATGGTGCTAATTCCTGCAAATCTAACCGATAGGTTTGGAAGATGAGGGAGAGTCTTTGGGCAGTTGCTAACAGACCTTCTTCTTATCTAAGGAGAAGGCCTTTTTTGTATAGCTTTTTACATCATGGGAGGAATTCATATGATCGTCACTAAATTTGGGGGTTCTTCCCTAAGCTGCGGCACACAATTTAAAAAGGTAAAAAATATCATCGAGGCATGCCCGGACCGGGAAGTGGTAGTGGTTTCTGCTTTGGGGCGACGGGAGAGCGTTGACAATAAGTTGACGGACCTGCTGTACCTGCTTCATGCATATGTGAGACACGGGGTTAACCATGACCAAATCTGGGAGACGATTACCCAACGGTTTTATGCTATCAAACAGGAACTTGAATTGGATGTGGACTTAAAAGGGGAGCTGGATTTTCTCAAATCCGAAATGCTGGCCCAAAAAGTCAGCGAGGACTACCTGGTCAGCCGCGGGGAATACCTGACAGCCAAACTCATGGCCGACTACTTAGGTTATGACTTCGTGGATGCCCGGCGCCTCATCATCTTTCATCCCAATGGGAGCCTCAACTTAGACGCTTCCAAGAAAGCCATTGAAAAGCATCTGCCCAAAGGAAAAAAAGCGGTCGTCCCAGGATTTTATGGCGCTTACCCAAATGGGGAAATCAAGCTATTGAACCGAGGGGGCAGCGACATCACCGGAGCCGTCCTCGCCTTCGGCCTGAATGCAGTCAAATACGAGAACTGGACCGACGTTCCCGGCGTTTTATTGGCAGATCCGCGCGTGGTGAAAGACCCAGTTACCGTCCCTGAATTATCTTACGAGGAGCTAGGGCAGTTGTCCTACATGGGGGCAAGCGTCCTGCATGAGGAAACCATTTACCCCATCCGAAACCTCAACATCCCCATCCACATCAAAAACACCAATGACCCAGAAGCAGCGGGAACCGTGATTGGTGGCACCCAAAGCCATTCCACTGGAATTGCCGGAATCGCCGGAAAGAAAAATTATACGTTGCTTACCATCCATAAGAGTTACCTGGCTGCTGAGGTCGGTCTGCTTCGCAAGACCCTGGAAATTTTCGAAAGGTTCCAAGTCCATGTGGAGCATTGCCCGACGGGAATTGACCATTTAGGGATGATCGTCGCTACTGATGCCATCCAGCATTGCCGATTTGAATTGCTGGAAGCACTTAAAAATGAGTTGTCTGCTGATAAAGTACGGATTAAGGATGGAATTGTCCTCTTGACCGTCGTCGGGCGAAAAAACACGGAAGCGGGCCTAATGACGAAGGTATTCTCATCCTTAGAAAAACGAAAAATCCCCATCAACCTCATTACCCAAGGTCCCAAGGGCCTGCATATGATCCTAGGAATCGACGACAACGACTATCATACTGCTATCCAAAGCTTATATGAGGACCTAGTTATCTAACTCATCGCCTCCCCCATGCTAAAAGGAGATTAACGCAAAGTTAATCTCCTTTTAGCATGGGGTAAGCATGTTTTAGAAGCAGCATTCCCCGGTATTGAAGTTAAGCATGGCCTGAAGGACCCGTTGCTGGGTCGCACGGTCCACTAGAATGTCAGCCAATTCTTCTTCATTTAAAATATTTTCAGACGCAACATTTCCCCTTGCTACCCGCATCACACCCGCCGAAACCTCGTCAATCAACATGATTTCCCCGTCAACGATTCCCATTTCGAACTTGATGTCCACAAGGGTCAGTCCGATTTCAGCCAAGTCTTCGCGGATGACGTCTGCCGCCTGAAAGCTCAACTTTTGGACTTCATCGTATTGTTCTGCGGTCAATGCCCCTAAGGCGACCAGTTCTTCTTTAGAAACAACCGGGTCGTTGGCTTCATCATCTTTTAACGTGGTCTCAAAAAAGTTGCAGACGGCTTGTCCCTCAAGGTAGGCATCCGGGAAACGGCGCAAAAGGCTCCCGAAAGCAAAAAACCGGACGATGCACTCAAGCCCTTTCCCAATGACCTCCCCTTTTTTAACGAGCATCAGGTTGTTGTCCAAATCGCCTTGGACATAGTGATTGGCTAGTCCCTGGCTGGCGAACAGCTTGAAATAATAATCGCTGGCATTGAGGTTTTTCGCCCCCATCCCCTCAACGGCTGGCCCCACTTCATTGCCACCTGGGTCCTCAACGAAATATTTCTTCCCGTCTTCCGCCTCTTTCCACCAACCCGTGGTTTCGTCTTTCGTGTAGAGCACCACCTGTGCGTCATCGTATTCATAAACGTCCTTCGTTTTCCCAACGTAAATTTTCTTTAACTGCTCTTTTGCCAAAATCATGCTAACAGCCCCTTTTCTTGGAATCTACCTTATAATCATACCCCACACCCAGGTGGTTGTCCATAAAAAAAGAAAGAGTTAACAAGGTGATGTTGTCAACTCTTTACAATCGTACCCCGTCAGGGCGGGAAAGCCCTTCAGTGGTTGTTATAATGGCCTGGTCAATGATTTGCACTTTGTCGTGTTCGGTATTCCCATAAGGGCTGAACAAGGTTGATGCGTCGTTAATGGTAGCCGGCGAGGCAGTGAGCAGCATAGTAATCAAAAGTCCTGTCAATCCAATCATCCTTTCGTTATGAAGTTAATACAACGTCGTGTTTTTTCACAGTCATTAGAATATGCGAATGAGCCAGATTTTATACTTAACATTCCTAAAAACGCACCTTTTTAGCCAATTTTCATACATTATCTTGTAGTAAACTATCTTTTCCGGGCTATCCGACCCGGAACATTGGAGGTCAAAACGTGTATTTCAATCCTTACCAACAAAGTCCCCAAACCACTCGGCCTGTGCAAGTGGCGGGACAACCAATGTACGGTTATGGGCAGGCCTATTCTCCTTACCCGGCGACTTATTATGCCGAACAAAAAACCATGTTGCCCACTTATCCGCAGCAACGCCCTGACACTCTGCCTGTTGCCCCAGCACCGACTGCACCTGCTGCAAGCCCAGTACCCTGGACCGATCAACCCATTGCCCGGATTTTCATCCGTCCGCAAGTCTATACTGCTGCTGCGTCCGCTGAGGAAACCTTAAGGATGGGAACAGCTTTTCCCGAGTTGTTCCGGCCTGTTAATCCAGGAGGTGCCAAATAATGGACCGCAAAGAACTTTTAAACCAAATCATGGCCTGGGGCATTATCGTAACCGATATGCACCTTTATTTGGATACGCATCCAACTGACTCCAAAGCTTTAGAGGACTATAAAAAATTCGCCGCCAAATACGGGGACCTGGTCAGTCAATATGAAACCCAGTTCGGGCCGCTGACTTATTCCGGCACAGCCAAGCAAGGTACATTCAATTGGATCGACGAACCCTGGCCTTGGCAAAATAAAAATTAAGCAAAAGGAGGCTTAAACGATGTGGGTATATGAAAAAAGGTTAGCGTTTCCCGTTGACGTGAAGAAGCGGGACTTGAAAATGGCAAAGTGTATTTACGATGCGTTAGGCGGCCCTGCAGGCGAGCTTTCTGCGTCCATGCAATACCTTCACCAGCGTTTTACCATGCCAACTGGTCAGGCAATCGCCACTTTGACCGATATTGGGACTGAGGAATTAGGGCATTTAGAAATGGTCGCAACTCTAATTTATCAGCTGACAGATGGCGCTTCTCCTGATGAAATCCGTGCCGAAGGGATGGATCCCAACCATGTGGGAGCCAAATTCGGGATTAATTTGCTGAACCCCGATGGGAATGCGTGGACGGCAGCTTATACTTCTGTGACTGCCGACCCCATTACCGATTTGACCACCGATATGAGTGCCGAGGAACGGGCCCGGGCGGGGTATGAAATGCTGATGACCCTTACCACTGACGAAGACGTGCAAAAAGTGCTCAACTACCTCCGTACCCGTGAAGTCGTCCACTACCAACGTTTCGGGGAAACCCTAAACCAAGTCCATGACCATTTTGATCACCGTAATATTTTTATCTAAGCGCAAAATGAACCCCTCCCGCCGTAAACCGTTGGCGGGAGGGGTTCATTTTAAATTAAGTAGCAAATCCCTTCATTATTGCCCCCATCAAAAATCATCCAAACTGCTCAGCACATTGGAATATACCCCGCCGTAGCTGATATCGTCTGAACTTTGAATCTGGTTGTAGGGTGCAGGCTCAGAGGCACCGCCTGCAAAGGAGCGGGATTCAATCAGTGTTTTTAGCTCCTTCAGCAACTGGCGGTTGGTTAAATCGTCGCTGGCGGGGGCATTCCCTAGGCGACCCTCTTTTTTCTCCCGGATAATTTGGGTGACAAACTTGCTGGCACTTACCTCTTGGGAATCGATGAACGCCAGCAAATCGCTATCCTCTTCGGAAAAATAAATCCCCCGGCGGACCGCTTTGGATGTTTTCGCCATTCTAGCTTACCTCCGGATAAGGGATGGACGGTTGCTCGAACTGGGGTTGGGGCTGCTGGAATGGGTCATGATGGACAGGTTGCCTAACAACAGCTTGTTCCTGATGAATCGGCTGCCCGAATTGAGGGTTTTCCGGCTGTTGGTACACAGGCTGGGCAAATTGCGGCTGCTGTGGAAAGCCATTATGCTGTGGCGTTGGGTAGCTCGGTTGCCCATAAGTCAGGTGTTCCGGCGAGTAAGCCCCTTGCTGTGGCTGGGGTTGCGCCATCACCGGTTGCTGTGCCATCGGTTCCCCGTAAACAGTCGGTTGCGGGTCAACAAACTGTGGTTGTTGCGGGGCATGTTGATGGACCACCTGCTGGGTCGCCTGGTTGGAGCGAAGGTTCACCGCCCGTTTCAAAGCCCCCTTGCAATTATCGTACTGCCCGTCATTGGAAATAGCCAAGGACTTGGCAGTCGTCGCGAAAAACTCATGGATTTGCTTCGCCATCAGTCCAGAACCGCCTCCGGTAAAGACCAAATCCGTCATTTTCAAGTTGACTTGCTTAATAATCAGGTGGTTTTTAATCTGTTGCATGTAATGGCGGGCATGCTTTTCAAACACCGCATCAAAGGCTTCCGGTTTCGGAGTCAGCCTCCCACGGGCAATGTCCTCCACATCCTTTGCCGTATAAAAGCCACCCAGTTCCATGGCCATGTTCTCCAGCATGGAAATCACACTGCGACGGCCGGTGACACAATAATCGGATTGGGGCTTCAACGACCTGAAATACGCATGGGAATCCGAGCGCCCGCCTAAGTCCACCACATAAACCTGCTTGATTTGGTCAACCGTATCCGCATATTTATCTAAGTTGCGCAATAAATACCCTTGCGATTCAAAGAATGGCGTCACTTCAGCAATGACAAACGAAAAAGCCTTCGTTTCATTCAGGGTCAAATGCACCTGCCTGTTCAAATATTTCTGCACGTACTGGTCCTTGATGTTCTTATTTTTAAATTCCGTAACGGGGATGTTGATGGATAATGCTATGCGATACACTTGATTGGAAAGCACTTCTAATTTCTCCAGTGATTTCGCGATGGCCGTATAGGTGGCAAGGTAATGCTTGTCCTCCAGCTTCGTATCGCGCTCCGTCTGTTCATAGACCCCATTGGCACCCACCACATAATAGCGGCCGCCAAGTTCAATGCGGATGCCATCGGAATTTTCATCCGTCGCCTGGATTTCTTCGATAATGGTTGCGAATGAATCCGCTTCAAATTGACCGTTCTTGATGATGCAATATTTCGTGTGTGCCATGCCCGTATCCACGGAAATTGGGATTGTTTCAATGTGCATTTTTAGTTCCTCCATCCTTTTGGGTGCACCTAGTGTCACCATGTTTGTTTTTTAGTATTACTCAGTGCACCACTTGATTTGAGGGTTTCAACTCCCTCCTGTTAAATTAGGTGCTACTTTGTAATACCTATTATATCGGATTTTTAATTCGTTCTTTGTCAATTTATGTCGATGTCGGATGAAAAAACTGTACCTAAAAAGAAACGTCAGGTTTATTCAACCAAGACGTTTCTTTCATGTATTATTTCTTTGAAAATTTCATAATAGTGCCCGTGAGGTTCCACCTACAAATAGCTTACCTCATCCTGAACCAGCGAAGTGAAGGATTCTACGGGAGGGTTCACCTCAACTTGCTGCAATCCAATCATCCTTGCATACTTCCCTCCTAGGGTAACCAGTTCATCATGCGTTCCCTGCTCCACAATCTGACCACGCTCCATGAAGCAGATGATGTCGCAGGCTGTGATGGTGGACAGCCGATGTGCGATGATAAGTGCCGTCTTTCCTGACATTTTCTTGAAAATCAAGTCGTGGAGCTTTTGCTCGCTAAAGGAATCTAAATGGCTTGTGGCTTCGTCGAAGATGAAAAGCTGCGGATTGCTAAGGAGCGCCCTTGCGATGACCAACCGTTGCTTTTCCCCTCCCGAGAAATTGCTCCCGCCTTCTTCAACGTAAGCCTGATACCTCCCTGGCAACCTTTCTATGAATCCGTCGGCTCCCGCTTGTCGGCAAGCCGACACCATTTCCTCGTAAGTCGCAGTGGGATTCCCTACTTTGAGGTTGTCGATGATGGTTCCGGTAAACAGCTGGATGTTTTGGGGGATGTAGGCAGTTTGGTTCCGAAGATAGCTTTGGTCCAAGTCCTCGATGTCATACCCCGAATAGATGATTTTCCCATCGGTCGGCTTGCTGAACTTCATCAGGAGCTTGGCGAGGGTGCTTTTCCCTGCACCCGATTCACCCACGATGGCGACCTTTTTCCCAACTGGGATGGTCAGGTCGAAGCCTTCGATGACAGGTGGACGGGAGCCATAGGCGAATTTGACGTGCTTGAATTGGATGTCACCTTGGAGATTAACGTCTTTGATTTGGTTTTCCTTGACCACATCTTCGCGGTCAAGGCTCATCAGCTCGCTAAGCCGCTTCATCGCGACGCTTGCCTCCTGAAACGTCATCTGGAGTCCCACTAGGTTCTGGATAGGGTCAGTGAAAAACCCGCTGAGGGTTTGAAACACCAATAGCTGCCCGATTGACATGTAGCCGTCGATGACCTGAAGCGCTCCAATTCCCATGAAAATCAACCCACCAAGGGAATTAATGGCTTCTGATATTATCCCTTGGGTGTTTTGGAGCGTCCCTTCCCGGTACCCGATTTTCTGCAAATTGACGATGCGCTCCTCCAACTTTTGGATGAAATACTTCTCGTCGTTTTGGGATTTCACCGTTTCCATGTTCTGGAGGGATTCAATCAGGTGGCTGTTCAGCACCGCCCCTGACTCCATCTGTTCGTAATTCAATTTCTTGTAGGGCTTTTTGAACACGTAAATCAGGATGACATTGATAATGACCATCCCCAATAAAATCAGGAACAGGCGGGCATTCAGATTGAATAAGGCAATCGCCATGATGACCGATAAGGAGATGTCCATGACCAAGGAAATGGATACACTGGTGAAAATATCCTTGATGGTCATGGCATCTTGGAACCTGGTGATGATGTCCCCCACTTTCCTTGAGGCGAAAAATTCATAAGGCAAGTGCAGGATGTGGTCGTAATACCCGAGCATCAACGGGATGTCCACCTTTCGAGCCAAAAACAACAGAATCTGGTTCTTGAATGCACCCAATACGTTTTGGATGATCCCAACAAGCCCATATACAATCAAGAAGAAAAAGAGCTGCCGCCTCAACTGGTACGGAATGATTTGATCCATCAACACCGCAGAGAAGGTGCTCCCCAAAACGCCCAAGGCAGTCAGCAGAAAACTCGCCAAAATCACGGTCAAAAGGAGTTTCTTCTGAGGTAAAATCAATTGACAGAACAACTCGAACATGCCTTTTCCTTTCAGGCTCATCCGCTCGAAATCCGAAGTGGGCGCCATCAAAATCAACACCCCTTGGTATATCTCCTCGAAATCATCTTTGCTTAATTTCAAACTCCCTTGGGCGGGGTCGGCGATGTGAAAGATTTCTTTTTTGACCTTGTGGATGACCACGAAATGGTTCAGCCCTTCCTTGGTCTTAATCTGCGCAATGGCAGGCAATCTGACCTCTTTTTGGAAGTCCTCAATCCCAAGACGTCCTGCCTTAACGTGGAAATGGAGTTTTTCAAGCCCATCTACAACCCCTTTCACAGTCGTACCGTACAGGTCTGTCCCGATAATTTCTCGGATTTTCATAAGGGAAACATCCGACTTATAAACAGTCAAGACGGTTGAAATAGCAGCCGCCCCGCAATCGGAATGGTCGTGCTGCATGGTGCATGGCAATCTTCTTAACATGTCATTTCCCCTTTTTTGGCATTGTTTAAGCCACCCCTCCAGTGAAAGGTGGCTTGTTAATCACATCATGTTGTAAATCACTACGACAAAGCATTTGAGAGTAATAAGAAGGCACAGGTATGAATTTTTTCATTTTTTAATCGCCTTACTGTTCACCAAAGAAATCGAGACAAGGGCTATACCTGTAGCACTGTTCAAAAGGCTGTCCACCCATAGGGCGTTATGAGAAATAGTACCCCTAAGCATAGCCCTATCTGAGGGAGAACCTCTGTCTTGAAATAGTTCAGTTTATTCATTTGGTTCACCTATCAAAATAAAAAACATCCGATGAGCTATAAATCTATATGTTGTCAAGAAAAAAAGGGCGGACGTTAACAATCGATCGTCAAGTAGTTCGGCAGCTGGAACAGTACCCATGAATATCGTCACTACCAATGCGAAAATAAATTCCCAAATATTAAAGTTTTTCAAAACCTCGGCCGTTTTAATATCCAAATTGAAAATAGACCTCCAATCTGGACAACGTAATCCTTTCAAGCCAACTAATCCACACCACCCAAAAAAGCCTATCCCTTGCATCAAAGAGTAATTCTCGCTTTGGCTGCCGAGAATCAAGGCAACAAATAACAAAATGCATAGCATTGCCAGCAGATTGCTTTTTCCCAACTTTAAATTGCCCATGTTCTTGACCAAGTAGGGGCGTTGTATACATTAATTTGAATAAATCGCACGCCGCGGCTTACAGCTTGTCGAGCCATCCAACCCGCCGCCCCGGTGATAACAGCTGCGGCACCAGCTCCGAACGGTCCTATAAGTCCCAATGGCTTTACTTTGAAGCCAATAGCTCCGGCTACAAACGCCCCTCAGCCCAACTCCCTAAATTCATCGTCTCTTGCCTAAAATTAATGCGGACTGATACGCGACCTCCATCCAAATACATCATTTCATCCTTATCTAACTCTAAAAAATTGTCTGGTAAAATTAATTCTTTGTTCTTTGCCATACTAATTCATCCAATTTTCTCTTGTAAATTTCTTCCATTTCAAAGTGTTTCATAACAGCTAGTCACTAAAGTTCAGCAGCCCCAACATCCATTCCAAATAGGTTTCCCGGTCATATACAAGCCTTGCCGACACCGGCATGGAGCGAAGCAGTTGGATGTAGTCGCCATTCCTTGCTTCCAGGAGGATTTCCTCGATGGGAAACACCCCCCACGGTAAAGTAATAACTTGCCTCGCAGGGTCTCCTGCATAATGGTTCCAACTCGATAAATCCAACTGTTACAAATTTTTGGATATTCACCCCGTCAATTTTTCTCATTTCAGCTACCCGTGATTTGTGGCTTCTTTATTGAATCTGAGAACATTCGATGAATCAGGAATCGGTAGGTTGTCAAGAAAAACCACGTGGGGGCTAACCAAGGGGCATCGACTGGCTCTGAACTAGGATACGAGCCTACTAGACCTAAAACTAGCAATGCGAAAGACAATTCCAATAAATTGAATCTCTTAAAGACATCGACCGTTTTAATATCCAAATTGAAAAGATACTTGAAGCCAGGTGAACGTGATGATTTCACATCCATCAACCAACACATGCCAAGAAATCCTATAGGCCTTGCCCAGACACCGTGCCCCATTAAAGTCAATACTAAGAGGACGATGTAGGCAACAAGGGTTCCGGCAACTAGGCGCCGGGTTTTCTTCGTCTTTAAATGGTCCATGTTCTTGACCAAGTAGGGACGTTGTAAACGTTGATTTGAACAAAGCTCATCCCTCTGCTTACTGCATTGCCGACGAGCATAGCCACTGAGCTTGTTATCGTAAAAGCTGCTGCAATTCCGAGAGGGCCCTTTAATTTTAAAGGGGCTACTTTCCCCGCCACGACTTTTTTGGTAGTCAATCCCGCTCGAAATCCGGTCATATACCTAATCCGCGGGCTAAAATTAATACGGATAGAAACCCTCCCTCCATCCAAGTACATCATTTCATTCTTATCTAATTCTACAAATTTGTCTGGTAAAATTAATTCTTTGTTCTTTTCCATACTAATTCCTCCAATTTTCTATTGTACATTTTTTCCATTTACAGGTGTTTCATAACAGCTAGTCACTAAAGTTCAGCAGCCCCAACATCCAGTCCAAATAGGTTTCCCGGTTATACACAATCCTTGCCGACACCGGCATGGAACGGAGCAGTTGGATGTAGTCGCCATTCCTTGCTTGCAAACGGGTTTCGTCGATGGTAACCACCCCACGGTAGAACAACAGGTTGCCCTGCGGGGTTTCCTGCATAATAGTACCCACGTCGATAAATTCCAATCTGCCTTCCAACGTTCCAAATTTTTGGATGTTTACCCCGTCAAGAGCAACCCGAACTTCTTGCCCGACAGCCACCCTTGAAATGTCGCGGGCTTGGATAAATGCTTCGATTTGCATGTGCTCCTCGCGGTTTTGGCTGATTTCGGCGATGGTCTGCATCCGTTGCAAGGTCATGCCAGGGCGAAGCGGTGTCAAATAATGTAGGTATCCGGTCTGGGTTGCATGGATTTCATGAAAGGAATCCTGTGCGCGCTGTGCTTCCATTTGGCCTTGCAAATCCGCTATCCGAACTTCGGCAGCTGTCCTTTGTGAACCTAGCTCGCTTAGGAGTTGGAACCGGGTCTGCCCAGAACCTGTGGATTCCAGTTGCCGCTCTAATTGGCGGATTTCACTTTCGAAGCTCTCGACTTTCGATTCATAGCCACTACGCCGAGATTCCAAATTGGAGATTTCCATGCGGACTTCCGATAGTTCCTGACGCAGACTGTCACCCTCAGAGTCTGGCAAGCTGATAATTTCATCCACGACGGGAGGGATTGGCTCATCAATCACAACTTCCTCGGTAGAATCAGCAACTAGCTCCACATCTAAAGGCTCATCACTGTACCACCCTTCGCCCTGGTCATCAAAGGTCTCATCACCATACCACTCGCTTCCGTTATATAACCGAGCTACTGGAAAATCAAGGGGAGAAAATGCAATGGGCGAGTTTTGTATACGTCCTTGCAGGTCGCTTTCCCTTTCCCGCAGATTGTTGATTTCCCGCCCCAGTCGCTCGATGTCAATCTGGGTTTCGCGCAAATTCTGGCGGACACGGTTCAAGTCCTCGTTCAAATGCCTCGTGCTTTGGGCTTCGCTTCCCACTTGTTGCAGGTAGAACTCCATCCGAGCGTAATACTCTTGTTCAATTCCGCTGTTTGATAAGAGGTTCCTCCCCTCGTCAAGGGAACGGCTGAACAAGTCCATGGCGTCCAGAAGCAGCCGCTGTTGGCCTATTTGGGTCGCAAAGGTTTGTTGTTGCAGCCCTTCCCCACCGCTTGAAAGGATGAAGAGCACATCACCGATTTCCACGAAATCACCGGAAGCATGGTACATTTCAATAAGCACGCCATCCGTCAGGGGGGACACAAAAACGCTATCTAGAACCACTACGCTTCCTTGTGCAGTAGCTATTTGGGTTCGGGGAAGCCTGGAGGTGACGGCGAAGAA
>JGI20169J29049_11449241_pt1 | contig 11977 bp, 8 predicted proteins | sample TergutNc150P1_FD_29049 | JGI IMG/M metagenome (IMG submission 29049) | reverse complement strand
TATATATATATATGTACAAAACCCACCACGGGGAACATGATATGAGAGAGACATTATTATTTGTTGATTATTATGATAATGTATTTCTAAACACAAACTGCAGCAATTAATTGGTGTTACTTTCCACCCATATTCCTCTTGGCACAATGAACATTCACAGTTACATCACTACTGCTCGTGCAAAACAAAACTGTGAGCTTTCCTCCAGGACTGTGTTCATAGTTCTACAAAAAAATGGTGGTGCTAATGGGACACATAACACAACTCATAATCCACACTGTTTTATAATGTGTTCATGTACGTCAGTATTACAAGTTATCAGTTAACACTACCGACACAGAAAGTATGCCGGTACCTACGCTGATATATTGTGTGAAGGAACTGTTATGAAACTGCAAATATTTGTAAATTCTCTCCCATTTGGAGAGTGATCTGCCCAAAATACAGATTTCAGTATCAGTCTTATGTAAAGCAAATATATAAGTTCTACATGGAACTCACACTTCATAAAGATATGTGCATGTTTTAATTCAAATACAGCATATCAAGATGAAAAACTAATTATTAATATAACCTTTCAGACATGCTTCTGTTTAATTCTTAAGGAAAAGAGAGCAAACAAACAACGATTAAGACATCTAATTACATCTATGCAAGACTTACTCAAAACAAGCTGTATACTTTTAAATAAATCATTAACTGAATTCCTAAAACTAAACAAATAAACAAAAGAGAAGATCAGACAAAGAATTTATGAGCAGGCACACATACTCTAGCGTTACAACTCCATCTGTATGTTAGGAAACTTCCAGCATAGCAAATTCTTTGTGTACTGTTGAGAATTAAATCTAGTACAAACTTCTCACATTGTACCCTACATTATACAGTTTAAATGTTACTAAGAAACCAAAATTTTGATTACTGGATCTAGGTTGTAGGACTTTGTGAAATAAATACAACACCACCATTTCTGCAGAACAAATGAAACACAGGGTTGTCACCAAGCCTGTGTAAACAATATTGTTAAAACTGTAATGTGTTCCTTGTCCTACCTGAGTAGCACTCAACCTCAGCCCTGCCTGCTGTTCCAGGCAGACAGCGGCACACAAATGCAGCTCCTTCACGTATGCACTCTGCATTCTTACCACAACCATCGGTGCGGCAGTCAGTTGGTGTACGCTCAATTGTACCTGTTGAGAAAGCAGATATAAAATATAATTAAAAAAGGGAACAAAAACTTGCAATGTAAATGACATGCAATAATCGAACACTAAATTTATAAACATAACATATGACAAACTCCAGAACTGAAAATGAACCAAAAAAATCATGTGATGCACTACTAGTTTTTTCACAAAATATATGGAAAAACACTACTCAGGAATGTTACAAATATTATTTATGTTGGTACTAATAATTTAAGATGACCCATTTCCAGGAACGTAAAATCCTACCCAAATTAACATTCCTACTCATAAAAATAAATTATACACTGTCTTTATAAGTAGAGTACTTCTAATGAGCCAAAGACCAAAACATTTTATTTTGGTACTATATATAAAACTGCAATCATTTTTGCTAAAGCAGATCCACAAGTCAACATACATCATGGTCAAATAAATAACCTAATTTTCACTGCCTTAATAATATGGGTACTATCATAGGGGATGTTAAAACAGTTTTCACAGTAACATAAATTATTTTCAACATTATACGTAACTGAATGAACCAAAGTATTAATTTAATTCCTGCCCATAAGAAAAATTTAAGACACTTTATTTTTACATATATTAATTCAAGCCATTATTCTTTTCTTTTACCTTGATATCAGCAATAAATTTAACTTTTCTAAAGGGGTATATCACCCATTAACAATAACCAGCCACATAAAAAGCAACATGACTGCTCTATTTTTAAGTGAATTATCCCTCTTCCAACTTCCCCGTCTGAATACAATTTTAGCCCTGCAAAGCTGCACTAATGATACCCAAGTTACATGAATTATAGGCACAGTACTATGGCAGATGTTACGGTTGTGCAAAAGAATCACTCAATAAAATTAGAAATGAGAACATATCATATTACAGACTCGATACAAGAGCATGGTGGCAGACACAAGGACAATTTGGAATTAGACTGTTAAACCAGTTGAAAACACTGAAAGTATGGGAAATGACAAGAGATTACTGAAGGATTTTCACACATCAAACCCCCTCTACATATAACAATGCCAGTAGAGGAAAAAAAATACATTAATTTTGTACCCTGAATGTGATTAAAATCAGCACAAGATAAATCTATTTTTTTACTTCAAAATCAGTGCTAATATACAATTTGGTAACAAAATCCACAGATTCTTACATTCAATATATGGATTTCCAGCAGGATAGTTACTGGGGCAGTAACATTCAGGGTCCCTATTGTTAACAACTCGGCAAGCAGCATTCACACCACAGTGTTTGTCTCTACACAAGTCTGTTTGAGGTCCCTGACACAGACAACCTCGATAGGGGTCACCCGTGCATCCAGAGACACATGTGCACTCAAAACCACCTTGGGTGTCACGACATTTTGCATTATCTCCACATGGGTTTCGTAAACACTGGTCTCCACCTGAAATAAGAAACATTACTGTGACTATGTATAAATAAGAGAATACAAAATAACCAGCTTTCACTCCTTAATAATAACTGCCAAGAAATAATGCCTGAATAGGGAAGTCAGCCTTTCAGTATTTAGTTCATGAATAAATACGTTGAGTTCATTCAGCCTTTTACTGACCTGATGTGTACAAAGTGCAACTTCTTGTATCTGATGGCACTGCGTCATCCACAAAAAGTGTTAACATGATGGTAACGAATTTAGAAATAAAAATACAAAATGTATGACTGAATCAGCGCAAACATTTCATTATATGTTGAGAACTTAACTCTTCTGTCACAAGAAGATAATATCAGAAACTGTCACAACCATGATTTTAAATGTTTAAAATCAGACGCCTGTTGAAGAGTCTTTCATTTCTGTTGCTGCTGCCACCAACCAATCACACTGTCATTATCATCAAAATTGTTATCATCAGTGGACATTCTGGATGAAATTTCAACCTCCATCATAAGGAAAATTCAGTCATTGAAATTTCTTACATGACATGACACAGACTCCAAAATTCAATAAAACTTTCTTGGGTTAGCAGAAGCGTCAGGAAAAACTGATGACAAAAAAAGTAATGGTTCTTGAAACACTGGTTCACTCATTGATCAAACACCTAAGCATCAGCCAACCCGAGAAAGTATTACTGAACTGAGTGGCTGTGAAAGCTTCAGATTATAGACTCCCAACTTGCATTCCATGCTTTTTGGGACAAATCTTCCTACTGGCTCATTTCACTTTCAATGCCATCTATAAAGTAATATGATATTATTATTATTAAATATCTGAGACATTATAGTCATCAAGTAGTCTCCAACTTGGCACATTTCAACAGCACAAAATGTAAAAATTTTAAAATATTTTCTAATTAATTAGTTTTGAGTCTTTTTAGTGCTGTGATTGTTAACAGTGGACAGGGCTGCTTCAGTTCTGCACAAAAGCAATGATTCAGTGAACTTCCCTTTGTTTATTCCTGGAGCAGTCTACTCAAAAGTGTTCATACACAGAAAGCACAATGTGTAAACTTATTTCTGCTGCAATATAACTGTGTAAAATTGGATTTTCACCAGTACATAAAAATTATTTCTTTCCTTGAGGCAACTGCATTCTAATCAAACCCCAGTAAAAAAACAATACAATTTAATTTTCAAAACTAAAATTTATATATTAGTCTATCTTCTGTAAATTACACTTCATGTTCTTATACTCTTTCCAAATTGTCAAAGGGTTTCTGGAAGACCATTTTTAATATTATCTTCCAACTTGAATCTCTAAAGTGGGATTTTCAATGAAGTTGTCATAACCAACTTTGTCTCCATGTCCAACCAATCTAAGTATCTGTGACAGTTATCCTGACAATATTCAGAACAAAGAGCCTTGAACATAACATACTCATTATGGCAAGGTCAAGTAATTTCTTACTTTTGTAACAGATCCAAAACAAATATTTAGCCACCAAATATAAGTACCTTAGCAAATTTTATGTAGAATATAACTTACCTTGTTTACATTCGAACAATGGGTTGCCATAATAGCCTGGTGGGCATGAACACTGGGCATGTCTATGGATAACTCGGCACTGTGCATTACTACCACATGCTCCAACCTCCAGACATGGATTCCTGCACACCTTATCTTCACTACAGTACTTATTCGATTCACAGTCATCATCTCTGAGGCACTCATATTGTTTGCATATCTGACTTGGTTCACCTTGGTAGCCATCTGGACACAAGCATATTGCACGATGTTCTGATACTCGACACTGAGCATCAGTGCCACATGGGAATTTAGGAGTAGTACATGGATTGTGACACTGTCCATTCACACACGCCTGGTCATTTGGACAGTCATTATGTGAACGGCATCCTGCCACACACAAACCTCTCTGACACAGCTGACCCTAAAACCAAATAGAAACACTTGTAAGGATAGCATCACATAGATCATAGCATGAAGCTATGTGCAAGCAGATGTTTCACTGTGCTATTTAACAGATGCTTACTCTCTATCCTCAAGCATCTAATCTAATTTGTCTCATCATTCTCACTGCCAGTACTGCTGCTCTGTGGCTAATACCATACATACATTTTATCCCATGGCAGATTTTTATTTGTAGACCATCTACAAGAAAGATAATTCAGGTAACCGCTATACTGCAATATTCAGGACATGAAAATCTATAATCTGAATTAATCACAAAGCAAATTTGTAAACTTGTGCTTGTACTATCAGGTAGTAAGTGCGGTAGTACTATGGAAAGACCATGTAAATCTTACAGGTAAGATTTCAGGTCCTCACAGCAGCAACCACAAATATTACTTTCTTCCTTGCATGTGACACCATGTAGTTTAGTAGCATGTTACCAATGATTTAGAGTAACCAAACTATATGGCATCACATCCCAGAAAGAGTAACAGATGTTCTAAGCCTTCAGGAACATGCATTTACATCTAATCTTGCATAGTTCATAAATACCTGCAAAAAACTGGAGTGAACACACTTGAGTTCACCTGAACAACAAATTTAAAGTTGATATGAAACAGTGTTATCCTGATAAATTCATTCCTCGACCACCGTTCACTAGGCAAATTTCAAATCCCGCAGAGATGACAATTTTCTACCATGTAGCATGAAATAGATTTTGTAGTTTATTATGAAATAAAAATGCCAAAATTAAACTGCATTTAACAAAATAATTGGTATATGTAATATAACATTTACCTGTGCACATGAACTGGGTCCACTGCATTTTGTTCTACACTTTCCCTGAGCACAGGTTTCACCACAAGAACAATCATGGTCTGCAGCACAATTTTTTGTGCAGTAACCTGACTCATCACAATCACAATCTGGTATGCCAGTTCCACATCGCACAGATGGTTTAGAGCAACTGACAAGAGGGTTTCCAAGGAAGTTTGCAGGGCAACTACACTGGACACCGTGATTCACAACACGACAAATAGCACATGTACCACAGACTGAACCTTCCTCACAAGGATCTGGAATGACAGACTCAAAATTAATATCATGTATTACAGATAATAATAATAATAAGAATGGCAAAGAATGCATTCTGGAACACAAAGTGTCAACAATATTTTTTTTTTTTTTACTTTAACTTCTTTATTTCAAAAAGAAATATAGGCTTATGATATTAGAATGCACATTTACCCAATAGATGTCCATTTAGACCCTCATAAAACATTGTGAACCAACTGACAAAATTGGATATGAACATGATGCCATTACAAGCCATCCCATCTTCACTCACTCTAATTTCCTGCCATCCATAATATCAATACTGCAGGTGGAAGGTGGGGGTCATAAAATGTTCTGTGAGGATAATTCTTTAAAAACTATGAACTTCAGAAAAAAGAATCTATAATAATATTGTGGTCACACAAAATCCACATGTATCTTTTGGTTTCACAGTATTTACTTAAGGAAACACTAGAGTTAGGCATATGAATTGCCGTACAGAGACACCCCTACATATTCTGTATCAAATATGGTTTATACGTCAACAGTGTACACATTACAATAATATGGAAAACTGTGAGATTGCAGCCAACAAATGTAACATACCAGAAATTCCCACAGAAATAGATCTAATTTATAGTTCTTGCTAGCCTCACCACACAGACTGAAACATGTCAAAGGAGCCAGATATCACAACTTTTTCCAAGAATTTCCATTGTAAAATTGCTCCACTTATTTAGCTGTACTCACTTCGGCACTGTTTGTTGATGCAGGATTCATTGTCAGGGCACACACTGTCACTACGGCAGCCCACATCACACAGTCGGTCTTCACAGATCTGTTTAGGACCACATTTGGAATCACTATTGCAAACTGTACGACAGAGTCCTCCAAGACACCGCTCATCAGCAAGACAATTCTGATCCCTGAAACAAAAGCATCCAATATTGCATTTGGAATAAAAACTCTGTTATGGACATGTCATGCATCTTACAATAATTTTAAAATTGTATCACGAAATAAACACATTACTACTGACTCTATTTTTAGGTTTTTGTACTATCTGGAAGTTTGCTGTGTTGCCTACATTTCAGAGAAACATGCTGCCTCCATCTTCAGAGCTGAAAGCTAAAGCCAGATAATGTGGTGTTACAACCTGGACGATCACATCTGAACTGCATTTATTATCCAGCAGATGTACAGTGATCTCAGACAAGAAAATGCCCTTCAAAATTCTTACTAGGGAAAACTATTCATATGCATGACAGTCCAAAGTATTACTTACGATCTGCAGGTAGTCTGGCAGATACCAACATAACAGGTTTGTCCACTGGGGCAGTCATGTTCTGAATGGCACAGTGATGTTGGCTGACGACAGCCTGTCTCTGGATCACCAATCAATGGAACCGGACATGAACACTGTTTCTGGTGGTTTAACATGACACAATGAGCATTTGTGCCACAGGCAGTTGGTGATGCACACAGATCTGAGCACAGAAAGAAAATGCACATACATTGTCAGGTGTCATTTTTTCTCACAGAGTGTACTCACAAACTTTACTCTTTTTCTGCCACAGTGAGAAGCCATGCTGAAATTATACAATGATACTTGAACTCCGCATGCAAATTAAGCAGATGAATATCCCGAAGAAAAGAGGGTGGCCTGTTCCCGTGAAATTTCATTCAGAAAAACACCAGATACAGTACATGTACAAAAATTTATATAAAAAATGACAGCATCTATGAAGTCAGGAACCATGGACACGGCTGAAGGAATTACAGAAATATTTCATACACAGTTATAAATTTTCCTCTCTGGTCCTGTCTGTAGAATTTCTGTATCTTTGGAATAACTACAATCTTCACTACACTTCAAAAGAAATTCTATTTAATTTTTCATTTATGATTTCTATTCTTTAACATTGTTGTACCAGTGATACAATTTACTCACCAATGCATTTACTGTTGATGCATGCCCTATCAATAGGACAGCCAGAATCACTTCGGCAACCAGTAACACAAACAAGCCCCTCACAGACCTCTCCACTGCGGCAGTCATCATCTCTGCGACACAGTGGTTTGCAGACTCCTGATGTAAGGTCACAACGTTCATTACCCAAGCAACCTATATCTGAAGAACAGATGGGACGGCATGCATCATCCAGACATGTGGATCCTGCTGGACATTCCCTGTTCTCAGTGCATGGCTGACCAGGGACACGAACACAGGCAACTTTGGCTGTTGGGTTTGGTACAAAACCACTACGACATGAACAACTCGCCCGTTGATTTGACACTGTGCATAACGCATTAGGGCCACAAGGAGAATCACTGCATGGATTCACACATCTGTTGTCTCGACATGATTCGCTGGCACTACAGTCATCATCAGAATGACATCCATAGATGCACATGTTGTGTAGACATATGTGACCAAGGAAACAGTCATTATCCACTCGACAAGTCACTGAAATGAAGCACATGACAGTTGCTGTTTAAACCAGCTAAAACATTATTATTGTGATATTAATAATGGAAGTGACAGTATGGATAATAATGATTATGACATGATGATGATAAAAATGTTTATGATAATGATAACAACAAAACCAAACAACAACAAAACATTCACATATATAAATGGCATTGGAAAAGCTCTCTGCATGTAAACAGTACACACCACAAACACAATGAATCAACGAAAGCAATATGTCACAAAGTATTTCCATTAGTCCCTACTCATCATAGTCACTACATAGACTAACACACTTCTTTTGTCAGAGTCAGACAACCCATCACAGTACCACAAACCTCTGTGCACTTATTGCTACTAATACTGTGACTGTCTCGACAGCACCTGTGGGTCTCAGCCAGATATCCAAACAGTCGCCCTTTCACCTGAGAAAACAGTAAGTATTAAAATGCAAAAAGTCTGGGGAATACGATAGATGCATCAGTACCTCCCAATTTCAGACCTGCAGTAAGCTTTGCAAATCCTGCTCATAACCAGGGGCTTCAAAGTGCAGAAGAAAATGACACCACATTCTAGCAGACTTGGCAGTTTCAGATACAGGCCAGACCACACAATATCATGTTAGATACTACACACTACAAACCATTATTAACAGTGGTATAAGAAACGTTGGATAGTTCATCAGGACAGTGACTAATCATGGCACGTTTGATTAACCCTTTAAACGCTGAATTAAATCCCATTTGCCATCTGCTGGCATTATTAGGAGCTCACCATATTCTCCACGTTAGCAGGATAAGGGTTAAAGAACACACTTCTGATCCATGGCAAGGGAAATAGATTTTCCCCTTCTCCAAAATGTACAGACCATCTCTGAAGTCCACCCAACCTCCAAATTCACACCTACCAAAGCTTTTTTCTCAGCTGTACAGTGGCTCGGGCCTACTTCCACCTATTGCCATGACTTATGAATGAATGCAACCACAACTCAACTCCCCCATATGTATTCATGGTGTGAAAAAGGACAACTATAATTCACTTCATGGGTAGTACAGGATGATCAAACAAATGCCTCTGAGTGAAGATGACACACACAAGTATACCACATTTACTGAACCCTACATTACACGCTCTTATTAAATGTGATATGTAACCATAATTTTGCCCCCTCCTGTTTTGGTTCCATCTCAAATAAATACAGTTACAACCAACCTTCTTCAACTTACAATCAAGAAACTCATTCTACTTACTATGCCACTGGCAGCAACAGGTGGTAGATAGAAACACATACAGGGCACACTGATCATCATTTAACAATTGTGAAACCCACTCCCCCCAGACCTTCCACACACTCAGTAGTGATTCTCATTTGCTATGTGGTTTCCACGTGTAAGATGCCGCACATGCATTCAACAACTGCAATGTTAGTGGCAGCTCAATATTCAAGGCTTTTGGGTTGTTACCCCGAGTATCAGGGTAATTGACTTCCAACATTTTGAAAGAACACACTATTTTCATCTTCAAGGATCGAGGGTCTTTCAAAACATCAAGAAAGAATAACCCTGCTACTCCATGTAACAACCCAGAATACCTGAATCCTCAATAACAACACTCTCAAGGCACATGCCTCTGCTGCCTCTACCTGTCAGGTGATAATGAAGTTCACACAAGATTAAACAGACCCACATCATCTGGCACAGGTCTCTACACCTTTCTTCAACAGATTATGGCACATGTGCAGTTCTCTGACCAACAACAAACATAACTTGATTATTACCCTGTCGGCTGTTTGTACGAAACTCTCTCGCACAGCCTCTCAGTTCATAGCTTTGCACCATGTCAGCACACACAGTTATACTTGTAGTGTGCCTATATAACACACACAGTAGAGAAAAATGGCATACATATATGGAGTTCACTTGCATTAACCATTTCACACTGGTGTTCCCATACAGGATACTTCTGACATCTTCCTCATACATATCAGCTTAAGAGTCTTGACATGGCAAACAGAATTCAGAGAAATAGCACATATTCACTTATACATATATGTGTAACACAATCTCAGCTTCAGACTTTCTCATGAAGCTGATATTGATAAACATGGAAAAATGGTGGTAAAAATAAATTCAGTTGAAGACAGTTCTTTGACATTCAGCATGTTAAATATTTACATATGAAATATGTCCAGTACAAAATAACAGATATATGATTACTTACACATGCAGTTTCCTTTAAGACATTTCTCATTGAATGCACACTCCTGGTCAGCCTGGCACACAGGCAGACACATATTGTCTCTACAGGTATTGCCTTCAGAACAATCGGAACTGGACTCGCAAGAAACAGGAACTAAAAGTGATTGAAAAGCACAAAAGTATTGTGAATATTACAAACGGAAAAATTCAGAATATTTCTCAGTATTACCAATCAGGAATCTATACTTACTTCGCACGCATTCTACATCATGATTTCCAGTGAACCCAGGAGGACAACTGCATTGCTTGTTGTGATTAAACACTCGACATTCAGCATTCATTCCACATGCAGAACGCTGGTCGCATGGATTGTTACACTGTCCTTGCAGACACTTATCTGTTAAGCTACACTCTTCATCTGACTGACAAGATGCTGAAATGTAACACACAATGCCAGAAAAGTAAAATATTATCATCAGGATTAAATGAAGATAATTAATAAAATGAAGTAAGGTAACCACACTGATACATACATCGACATATGTCTCCATAGCAGTAGGTGTTTGGAGGACAGTCATTGTTCGCTGCACACGGTACAGGTTTTGGTCTGCAACCTACATGAATGTCATTTGGATTTCCTTCATAACCTGACCGGCAGACACAACTACTTCTGTGGTTATTAGCAACACATTCTGCATTAGGACCACAAACAGTGTTCTCACACACATCTGTAAAATGAAATACAACAGTTAAATATTTTCAGTATCATATATTTTCAGTATCAAAGTAAAGTGTGTTTATACACACAACAAAACCTTGAGGAGATATAGTTTGAACTACACAGATTATCAAATGAGATAAAAAGAAGATCACATATGGTGTGTAAAGGAAAAATGGAAGGTACTATTTCCACATTTCCTGGACACCAAGGAAAACTAGAACAGCTGATATCCTGGCAAAGATTCCACCAGGCATTTAGTTTGGAGTGTTACAACTCAACAAACAGAATTAGGAAGTTCAAAAGCACCTCCACAAAACTAAGCTGTTTATTTCATCATGAATAAATTACCAAAACACTACAAATGTATGATGTACAGTTCTGAATAAAAAATGTGGTGTAAGTTCATTCTAATAAACTAATAATACTGCTACCATACTAACAACAAGTGAAATATACACATATGCACACACATATATTGCCTAATATAAACTACAATTTTACCAATTTTGTAATGTTGATTGCATCATGCATATCTACAAATTATTTACCTAAAAACTGTTCCAACAACATGCACATATAACTTTAAAATTCTCATAAAATCATATGACATTCTGACATGTTTCGGTGGAAGAATGTAATTGGATTTTATAAGAATTGTAAAGTTGTCGTATGTGCACGCTGTTGAAACAATTTTTAGATACGCAATCATACTGGTTCAGATCATATAATAACTGGCTCTTCCAACCATGTTAAAAATATTTCTCTTTTCCACTGTACCAAAAACAGGTTTTAAGTCCACGCAAGCTCTGGTGCAATGAGTACCACAGCTTCTGCCCCTGGGATAGAGACAGCAATGTTGATGAATATGTGACATTGTGTCTCTCTGAACCAGCATGACATCACAGCATAGACTATTGCGCTAAAACTGAAAGGCTACCCAAAACAATACTAAAT
>JGI20169J29049_11449249_pt1 | contig 12035 bp, 6 predicted proteins | sample TergutNc150P1_FD_29049 | JGI IMG/M metagenome (IMG submission 29049) | reverse complement strand
GGTAGATACAGAATACGACACACTGAAACAATCAAATTCCTTCATCAGATGCATTATGTGGTAGATACAGAATACGACACACTGAAACAATCAAATTTTTATAGTTACATAAATTTCACACTTTTATTCACAATCCACTACAGTGCAAGCATGGAAGGCAGGCTTCTGGCTCTCCTGCTGACACAGATGTGGTGGCCTAGGCAATGCAGTTACTTATGGCAAAACATTTCATAATGTTTAACCAAATGTGGCAAAAGTAAAGTACTTTGTGTGACTTTCAGTGTTAAGATACATCACAATGAATTTTCTGCAAATGAGAACTTCCTTATAATTCCCTATTATCCATTGGACCTCTTGCTTTAATATATATAGTCTAGGTTTAACCAAGAAACAGAAAGTGTTTTTGCAAATGTCAAAACTGAAGTGCAACTCTGGATCATAACATGGGGCAAAACATGCCAGGGGTCTCCCAAACCATTCGTGTACCCTTACACTTCCAACACCACTGAGTACCCTTACCATTTACATGTGGGGTACATACATGTATATATAGAGGTAGCCCTTGTTTTATGCCCTAGTTTTGTTCCTGGGAAAGTGGGTGTAAATCAAAATTACATAAATCAGAGACGACATTCCATATGAAATAACAGAATAGGTAGAAGTCAAGGAGAAATTGTACCAATGACAGCCTTTCATACACAATATACAAACACACACACATACACTGTATATATGTCACATTATTATTCAGCTAATGATATTAATGTGGAAATAAACAATAAACATACAATATTGGATGGCACAAATTACAAAGAAATCGTAAACAGCTTGCATCATTTACATTAAGGCCTGGATGAGATGGCCTGAAGAAGATGTGTTAGAGATAAAGGAGGGGGTCAAGTGGGTCAGATGATGACGAGCTGGTAATAGCGACAGAAGCTGTGTTAGTTATTACAGGAAGGATAGTTCCTGATTTGGCATTTTCTTTAATTTTTCCATCATTATCACAAATTGTACATCCAGTAGGCCAACAACACAGCATAAATTAGCATTGTGTTCACCCTTTTCAAAGCCAATTTATGCAATTTACATGGACTGCATTGCCCCCAACCCTGCCCTATCCCACGAGTTCCACACAATCTCAGCAGCATATAGTGTGCAGGCAGCCAAAGGATGTTAAACCAAAAATGAGAAAGCAAAAATTATGGCATAGGGTCAATTGGCAAGGGGCATTAGAGCAAGAAGTCATAAAACAAGTCCTACCTGTGTGTGTGAATACCTACAACAGACAAAGAAGAAATGTGCAATATAAGAGAAAGGTGGCAGAAGAACGTCTGTATGTTAATCAGTACCACTATAACAGAATGCACAACACTTTTTGTTGGTGAATATCAGCCAAATATTATAGCTAAGATTTCTATGGGAATAGAGAGGAAACATTTGGATGGAATAACAAGAAGAAATAATTTACACCATAGCAATTCCACAAACTAGCATTTCCTTACCATGCCAGCACAGTTGACAAAATACTCGCAGAACACAGTGCCAATGTTCGTCTCCACACCTTTTATGTGGGCATTCTCAGTCAAGACCTGTAGTACTTGACAGTTCTCCACATAGCGTGCACCTACAGAAAATATAATGAAAATAAGAAAATGACTTCCCAAACTTACACAAAGTCACGTTTACAAAATGAAGGTGGACTGTACACACCTCCTTCCTTGGCAAGTTTTACTAATGCTTTACATATAGCCGGAAGTTTGGCTACAGCATCCTCAGGTACCCATATTGCACCTTCCAAATCTTCAGTTCTCAAATATGGGTGGAAATCCTTCAGTTCTTTGTTTCCAAGTACCTGTGGATTAAACCCTCTTAGTTGAATCTTACCCAGCTACATATGTGCCAGCTTAGCAAACTGCACTGAAGTACATTAATGTAGCCTAGTCAAGCTTCACCTATCACCAAATTTCAGGTGTCTGGAGAAGTAAAAAAGCATGTATCCAAATAAAAGAAAAAACAAAGCTCATTTTAACTTCACTAAGACAATTATATATTTCTGCTGGTAAATTGTGTAACTACATCAAAACATCATCCAAGTAAAGGGACATGAACAATGTCATTATCTTGTTGGATGAATGAAAAGTACCTCTGCTTGCTTCCATATGAATATGATTCATTTCACATCACTGCTGTGAATATACACTTTTGCTATGGAAATGTTGCAATGTATGTCAGTGTGTTTCATACCTGACAATGCAGACCTGTAGCCTGGTGATAAGCCATGCGTCGTTTTAAGGCAATCAAGCGATCTTTTGTCTGGGCCAAATTCAAACTGCCACACTGTTTAAATCCTAAAAGCATGAAATTAAGATGTAATTAAGTCCAAGGACCATAAATTAAACAGCTTCTCTAGGACTGTAGATAATGTACATAATTACTCCAACTAAAAAGGGTAATCCTTATTTACCATTATACTCATATGCAAATTGAACATACCTATGTCATAGCCAAGTTCTTGTAATCTTCTATAGAGATTGATGCTATACATTATCAGATTTCTATCTGCTATTGGTTTGAATAGACCTAGAGTACCAGAACCAAAATGTGATGTACCACTTCCAATTCTGAAACATACAATTTAAATATGCTGCAAACTGTACGATCTGCAATGCCTACAAAATTAAGCAGTACTACCTAACACCTTGACAGTTTTCCACTATGTATTTTGTATTATTACAAAGATATTATTCATGACTCCAATCCACACTTCATTCATTATCTAGTCAGAACAAGCCAAAATGCAGCTGAAAGTATGGTACATACTATAGGATAATTATCCTATAGTATGGTACATACTATAGGATAATTATCCCACAGACACACAAAAATGGAAAAAAATCTGCCAAATATCACTGGTACAGTCTCACGCAACTATACAAAGAATCAGCAGGTTTTGGGTTCCCATGGCAATGAATGTTAAGATTATAGTGCTGTGGGACATGACACCATAATTGGTAAACAAGCATAATGCTTCACAGAAACCTGCTGATACTATCTTTAAAATAGAAGAGTGAGTCAAGCATGGAAAAATGACACAGGCTATCAAGAAGAACATCTAATTCATCATGCAGGAAGAACTAGGTAGCCATTGTCCCCTCCTTGACATTGATATAAACTGACCTGATGGTTCAACAGGCAATGAGATGTATTGAAAACCTACACTCACAAACCTTTATCTTAACTCTAGGTAAGAACTTGCACCCATCCTACATGCAGACTGTGCTTTGGAAACCTTCATGCACAGGTCCAGAGTTACTTGTGACCAGGAAAATCTGTATGCTGAGTTGAGTTTTCTCATTATATATTTTCAGACAGAATAGTCACAACAACTGGCAGATACTCTGGACTCTCAATCCACATGAGAGATGAACTGCATGCAGAGAGAATTCTGTCTCCGTTATTTTCTATTGTTCATGATCTTGACCTTCAACAACATTAACAACACAAGAAATCAAGTATGTGGGCCTCCCAAATAAGAATATTTACAATTTTACAATGCGCTGTGAACATGTATGTATGTATGTATATGCATGTACATAATGTAAAAGTACCAACAATATACACTACAAAAGAAAATATTTATTCATCAAAGGTCCAACACGTTTTGGCTAGCCATCAACATCTTAACACACGATGATATAAGATACCTGATGAAAGCAGCTAGCTGAGAGATGTTGGATGCATAATTACTAAATATATTCTTTTGTAATGTGCACTGTTAATACTGTTATATTATCAGAAATATGTACAGTCTCCTTTGACCTGTGAAGGATAACCTAGACTTGAGGACACAGTGCATATATAACATCGGTCTGAGTGTGGTTGAATTTACATTGGACAGACAAGATATTATTCAGACAATAATCAAACAGGACCACAATGTCCCTTATTAGGACCCACTGACAACCATTCTTATCAAAGGTTCTTCCCTCATTCTCTGCCTTTCCTTCTCTTTTACCTATGAATCGTCTCCACCTCCTTCCCCTTATTCTCTTTTTAATAACTGTCCCCTTTTTTCCTTTAGTTTTAACCTTGTTTTCTCACAACCATTCTTCTTCTCTCTGTTGTCAAAACATCCCTCTTTAGGGCCACTGACTCTGTGTTGCCTTAATCCCATGTTTTTCTCCACTTTCTTTTTATTAATTCAATTCATTTTGCAATTATTTCTTGTTTTTATCTCTTTACCTACCACCCTTCTTAAGCTCCTTCTTGTCTCCTCACTGACAAAAGACCCTCTCCTGGACTACTAGCTCCAGCTCAGGGCCCCCAGCCTGGCGTGTCCTTCCTTATGTTGTGTAATGTCTATCCAAACTTGGCTCACTCTTTTTCCTTGATGATGAAGGCAGCAGATTCCTCTGAAATTGTGGTGTCTTACCTACCAAGCTAAAGTGTCACATCATATAAGTACATAACCTCATTAAAAAAACCACATTACATTATCAAATAATGCAAAATAAACTCACGCTTTCTGTTCAAGCACTAGGATGTCATTCCACCCATTTTGTACCAGATGATAAGCAACAGAATTGGCTACTGTTCCAGCTCCGCATATAACAACTTGTGCTTGCTTTGGTAAAACAGTTTCATTGCCCATGGTGGAATATAGCCTCACGTTGTTACGTTGTCCTCTGTGTATTTCAAAATTGGTCTCCCTGTATGCATGATTTTTGCAACTATATGACTGCTTGTCCATATTCTTATGCTGTACACAACACGCAATCGTTCTTGCAGAATTCACTGCAGTTGTTATTAAAGAACATCGGGTCAACATCATGTTTTCTGTAACAACGAAAATACAACACAGTAATAAACTAATACTGAAAGGCTGCAATGAATACAACAGCAATTTCGGACTAACAGCACTTACTTGGAAAAGTGAATAATGATGATATGTGACTAGACTTAGTTTCTCAATGTGACTCTGCCATTGTCCTCTACCAAGCACAACATCCACACAATAAAGGACGACCACGTGTAGGTCTTCAATACCACCTTCCTTCGCACAATCAAGCTTCCCTTGCGTACTAGTACGATACTACTCCTCCCATAATACTTCTACAGCCACTCTCCAACATTTTGCCGAAGACCACACCGAAATCGAAACGCTACACAGAACATGTCACACCCATTCCGTCTTCTTAGTCATGAATTCTGTTGCTGTGAATTACATGGACAATATCGTGGACACCGGACAATGTATTAGTACCTGTCACAGATCATCTGGTACCATTGCATACCACAGTTCACGGATTAACTTGTTCATCTATTATGGTGCGTACACTGGCACCCCAGTTGTACTGGCACCGATACGAGGCTAGTACGGAATACGGATAAGAAGGCGTTGAAGAGAAAAGGGGGAGAAAAGGATGAAGTAGTGTGTGTGTGACGTCTGCTTACGACGAAGTTTGTATAGCCAAGAAAATGTCTTGATCCCTTAAATGACTAGAATGTGTCATCACTGGAGGAGATGTTAAATGTACTAGATTTAGAATAACTATAAAAGTTTGCATCAAAATGTTACATTGTGTTGATGTGCCAGTGTTGTATGCCAGGTTATGATAAGAGACGGGGAAATTCGGCATTAATTGTTTACAGGTATGTTAAACGTGTAGAAGAGTTTGGTTTTACAGTTTTTTTTTTTCATTTGTTGTTACTTTATTTTAAGCTACGTTATAAACTATTATAGTTTACTTACTATCGGTACAATGTAAATGAAACATGCATCTGTGGTTCGAGTTTCTTCGTGAGTGAATAATTCCTGTAGAGTTAACAGAATAGTGCAGGTATCCCATTCACAACATGTAAATACATATCATTGTAACAATCGTAAAAAGAGTTGCCCGTTCAGCAGCGTCGGTACAAGCCGTTATGTGCAGCGTTGTGGTTTTGTGTACAGAAACTGATGGTGGACGTTTTTAAGTGTTTGCTGCCATTGCGTAAAGAATGCGGTTCGGTGTGTGGGTGTGTGCCTTTAACAGCTTTGGATTGGTCACATTTATCTAACACATGAACATGTTTTGTGCGATGACTTGTTACCTAATTGTACACGATGTGATATACCGATTACCATTTTACATATCCCGACGGAATTCCCACGTTATGATTGCACAATATATATTTAATTTTATGGTTAGAGTGCGCAGAATGACTGTAAATGATTGTTGCAGCTTGTGTTTGAAAATGTAAAGGAGTAGGTGAGCCTGTGGAATGTCAAGAGAGTAGGAGAACCAGCATCTGATGAATATGTGATAGATGCTAAGTACCCAGAGCATTTCAAGAAGGCAGTTGAGGAGAATGACTGTGTTTTGCAGCAAGTCTTTAACCTTGATAAGACAGGCCTATTTTAGACGAAGATACCAATGTGTAGATTCATGCTGAAGACTGAAAATACTTCGCCACATTTTCAAATCTCAAAGGATTGCCTCACCTGAATGAGTAAAATCGTCGTCATTCTTAACACAACTGTCTTTATTAGACAAAGAGTTTGTTTAATGGAGCAGCACATTTTGTCCTAATTTGGCCCATCTTCAAGCTCCGAATCTTTGGAATACACGTTGAGAAAGACAATACATAACTGTAAAATTAAATGCCCTTTCAAGAAGTAGAATAAAATAAAATAATGAAAAATTGAATAAAACATGTCAGTTGCAGGAATTATATTAGTTATTTAAAAATTACATTCTGTTTTTCGATCCAATGTTGATGAAACATCGATACCAGTCCAAGTGTTTTCTTGAGAATTCATAAATTATATTTTAATTTTTGGTGTGCTAATTCCTAGTGTTCATTTTGTAATTCACATTTATAGTAAGTAGACTTTCAACTGAGATGCCTTGTTTGAAATAAGTCAACCCACATATCACACCACAGCAGGGAACGAAATAGTAATAAATTTTTACTGTTTTGTTCCTGGTTGTAGTATTATCATGTCTTTTATGCAGAATCTTGATCTAATAAAGATAGCTGTGTTGAGACTGATGCTGATTTTGCTCTTTCATGTCATTGATACATAACAGGATGTCACACGTAAAGATTGACTGACCCTTCTCTTATGTTATAATTCTTCTGGGGACTGTATAGTGAAACCTTTGCTGATTTACTTTAAATCCTTTGGCCCTGAGGGGAAGAACAAGAGTCATTTGCCAGTGTTTTCAAGTCTAATAGGAAGGCTTCAGTAACAAAACAGTTATTGTTCGATTGATGCAGCAGTTTGCTTTGCTTTTGAGGTTGAACAGTGTGTGAAGTCCAAGAACTTAGCATTCAAGTTCTGCCTTGTCATTCATAACACCCAAAGGGTGACTGCAGTATCATGATCCTAACCATACAAATATTCCTATCATTTACTGGCCAAATAACACCACCTCACTCATGCAGCTGCACAACATCCAAGAGCTCTTACACTCACTATGTTTTCAACAGTATCTTGGATGCAGGTTAGAGTGAGACCTGTGTCAGTGAATGCTGGAAATCGAGAGCATAGTTGACTATGTAGGAGTCATGGAGGTTCTGAAGTTCGTGACTCTGAATGGCCGATGGAAGAAGCTTTGTCCTGAGGTAGTTAATGACTGATGGGGATTCCCCAACCAGCAGGACAAATTAAGGAACATCCATTTGTTAGCCTGTGAAGTTCTGGGAGAGTGGCATTTTATGAGGAGGCTATTATCAATGAAGTTCTTGGTATTTATGCTTCTGACTTAACCGAGGAGGACCTGAAGAGCTGAAAGCACTTGATGAACCAGCAGATGAAGAAGATATTTACATCTGTAGAGAAACCTCAGCTGACTACCATTGCTCTCAAGAACAGAGTTTGGGTGGCAGATGATTCAGTTGCTCCGCTTGTTTCAAGACATCCATTTCATGGATAGGTACCTGAAATTTGAGCATGGGATGAAGGCTGTCATGGTGGCGCCATGGAAGGAGGTGTATAAAGATATGCAGGAGGAGGCAAAGTAATCAGATTTCACCTCTTTTCTTCACTAAGTCTTCAGCCTCCCACTTCACCATCTAATCTTTCATTCGATTACCAAGACAGTGTTTATCCATGATCAACATTATTCCAGTAAATGAAAATAAAAATGTTTTTGTGCTTATTGATTATCAGTTTACACATTACTGGGTTTTGTATGTCTTTGGACCCCCTAACCCCTTTTCTGCTATAAGGTCTTAACTTTGCATATCAATTTTACCATTTGCAGGATTTTTCAAGAATGTCCTCACTATCAGTGGTAAGGGTTTGCTGTCCCCAAAAATCAATCAGTGATCTCCACAGAGTGACTGACTTGATACATGTGATCATAGAGCATGTTGCTCAGTACATAAATCCTCACAATTTTATTTGTTAATATTGAAGATCCTTACTTTAAGTATGAATACCATGTAATTGTATGTTATTGCATAATCACTGTGTGCTTACTTCAAATTATAACTGATTAAAAAATGAACACAGTACACATGGGTGTTAATAATTTTTTAAGTAGTGTGTAACAAGCCAGGTGACTTGGGATATGTGTTAAGTTTTAGTAATTTCCACTAATATTAATTGTTCTTCTTGAAGATGGCCCGACAGGGCCAAAATGTGTAGGAGAGTGGCATAAGTTGGTCTGTGCCCAAATTTCGTTTGTGTATTGTGTTGGTTGTTTTAAACATCAATTGTAATCATGTGATTTCCTTAAATTTTTAGTATTTGGGAACTTACATTTGAAATTCACACCTTGAAATATATTTTATAATTGATGTGAATACAAAAATTCATAAATTTCAAGTGCACCTGTAATTTATATACTGTTTATTTTTCAGCTTAAAGAGTCCATAATGAATGCATTATCTGAAAGCTGGCTGTTTCAACATGTCAGATGTGTGGACTGTATTTTGGTAATTGCTTATCTTTATTCAGGTAAAATTTAAAAAGAAGATATGTATTCATAGTTGATATTATTGTGATATCTAAATTGCTGGATTTTATATTTTGCAGTCCATCAAATTTGTATTTTTCCTTCCAGTGTGTATTGGTACAGCACTGACATCAAAATATTCCCACCAATCTGGAATTTGTAATCTAGTTGAACTGAATAGTCTTAGTGGTATAATAAGCAGTCCAAATTACCCAATGGTTTACCCAAATCATACCAGCTGTACTTGGATCATAAATGCACATACAGAAACTGTAGTAAAAATAAGGTAAGTTCATATATTCTATAGCATACAGCCTTGTAAATACCAGGTGACTGCTGTGGCTGGAGCACTCTTCAATTTACATGCCCATTGTTGGACTGTGTTTTTATGTTTGAACAAAAATGATGCACATTTAGTAGTACAACATTGTCCTTTTGCCTGTTAAATGTTAAAAATATATTTATTTGGTTGATGTCTGCTAAGATAAATATAACCAGGGGACAAGCTGTTGTATGTTCACAAGATTTGTGTTGGTGTGCTTTTCAGTGTTGATTCTGTATTGACTTTAATTTTTTAACTGTTCATTTATTATCTTCATGGATTGTTAGGCATTATTTATGAAGTGCCTTATGTGGAGACCATGTCTGTCCAACTGTGGCATGTATATGTATGTGTGTGTGTATATCTATGTATGGTATAGGATTTCTTCACAAAAAGTTGAGCATTGGTTTAGTGAGCCATATTTTACTTAAAGGAATATAGGAATTTTTACCCTACTCTTGCCCTTTCCTGACTCCTTTGTGTGCAGTTGGATATAGATCATGTCACTTACTGCCATACAGTATTTGTGAATGTTGTGAAAATTGATGCAATAAAAGCCACACTTAAAAGGGCATAAAGGAACTTTTGCTCATATTTTCTGCATATTTTTTTTTCCAGTTTTGAAAAACCTTTGGTACAGGGGGTGTCTTAAAATATTTATAGTGTGATTGTGAGTTGCATGAAAATTGGTGCTGGGAAAGCCACACTTTACTTAAGGGAACACATGAATTCTGCCTGTACTTTCCACATGTGTGACCCTACTTGGGTGAAATTCAGTATAAGCAATCTGCAAATAATGCTGCTGAGCATGTGTAAGTTTGGTGAAAATTTCCACAGGGAAGGTTATACATTTCTTACAGGTATGAATGAAATTAGATATATGTGTGTACTGGAAAACCTGACGTTTTTAAAGTAAATACTATTGTGAAGTCATCATGCTTCATCACAGAGTACACTATTGGAAGTTTTGTTTTGTTAATTTATCGTGTTGATGGATAAAGTTCAGTTACAATTGAGGTAGGTATGACCAACTGAAAAGTGTGTTACTTCTCTGAACACTGACTTGCTCAGGTGAGCATTAAACCCAACAAATATGTAATTTCATTCATGTACTAAAAGCCTCATGTTTATTATTAATGACAGTTGTTGCTCAGGTGTTTGCAAAAATGGCATCATGAAGCAGGTCTAGTGCAGCTCTGGTTACATTATCTAATTGCAGTCTTCAGAAGGTACTAAATCTGTACCACAAACAAAATTGTAAAAAATGGAAATCTACAAAAATTCTGTCAGTGGTCTGTTAAACCCAATATAAAAACTAATAAATGAGCAAGATTTAGAACAATAAAATGAGAGACTACTGGTTGACAGATGCAACCTCTATTTCTACAAACCCAGTATCGGGATCAGTCAGTCGCAAAATGACAAACCCTCACGCTTCAGCTGTAATTCAAAACTCAACTGAGCAATCAGGTGGACTCTTCAAAATTGGACCTTTGTGTAAGTGCATGGTATAAAAGTTAAGAATATTACACATTGCCAAACAGGAGTTATTTTGGATGAAGGAATGATACCATGGAGAGGTCAGCTGAAATTACAGCTTAATCTAGGCAGAATTGGGAGTTACGGTTTACTGGTCAGGATGTTGTATGAGACTAGAGTGGCCATATTTTCAATACGGAAATTTATACCTCAGGTTTAACCTTTTGTTTTGTATAAGTGTGAAACATGGTCTGTCACTGTAAGGCATGCTTCTCAATCTATCTTAGCTCACAGAATCCCAGAAAAGCTACGTAACATACTGACGAACCCCTACCTGTCTGCAATAAGTCAAATATAAACTTAAATGCCTGCATTTATATACATTACTTTTAAAAAATCAACAGCTAGCCTCAAACTAATCAATAACCTGTTTGTTTCTCCTGACATGTTGACTCTATGGCAAGCCCCACTGCCACTTGACTACAGAATCAGGAAGCTTCCGGACTGAAGCAGCAATTGATTGTCTGCATGTTATCAGTGACAGAATGATTAGTGTTGAATGTTGCCACATGAATTTTAATTTGTACATACAAATTTAGGACCACTAATAAAACTCTCCCACCATTATGCATTTTTTTCATTTCTTAGAACCCCTGACACCTCTTTGTGGAACCCAGTTGGAGAAATAGTGATCTAAGGGATGAACATAGATTGATGTTATATAAGAAAACGCTGCTCCTGACAATATTTGGACCTGAGAGGGGAGGGAGGGAGGAAGTTGGAAAAAGTTGTGTATTGAACAGCCTAATTATTTGTACTCTTCACCAAATATGATCATAATTAAATGAAGGAGGATAAGGTGGATGGGATATGCTGCACACATTTGGGGATCAGAAATTTTTACAAAATTTTGTGTGGGAAGAGACATTATAGAAGACCTTTTCCCAAACTAATTCTCCTCCACCCAGAACCATCTATTATTGTGCATGCTTTAGCCACATGGCCAAAATTACCGCATGTGTAACATCTGATCCTTTTCCCTGAATCTCTTGTACCTGCACTCGTACGCTTGTGCCTAATTGTATTATCACTTGTAGTATCCTGCATATTAACCCTGCATCCAGAGTGCCTAAGTCCTTGTGATTCTACTCAGGCTATGAACCCAGATCCTCTACTGGATCCTCTCAACACTTGTCCCCTGCTGTTACCTCCATTGCTTGGTTGTACTGATACTCGGGCTGGCCCTTGAGTTATGCTTCCATAACCTTTCTTTACCGAGAACC
>JGI20169J29049_11449250_pt1 | contig 12036 bp, 8 predicted proteins | sample TergutNc150P1_FD_29049 | JGI IMG/M metagenome (IMG submission 29049) | reverse complement strand
TGGAGCTGCAGTTTGTCACTTGAGTGACCAGAGTTTTTTTTTTTTATTGATTGCTCTGAGACCAGCTTGAAAGGCAATGCCAGTTCCTTATGACAGCATGATGGTCTAGATGCACTCACATTTGCATTTATGGTGTCACATTCATTGTGGGGAGTATGGGTTGAAAACTGAAAATGTTTTATGTACTTGTGCCTTATCATGAGGCTGATTGTTTTATTGTTATGTGCTGTGTTGAAGAAGTCTATTTTGACTAGAAAGATAGTCGAAGGAGGGAAATCGAAGACTGATAAAGAATAGTGATAGTAATTCAGGTACTATATTAGTATTCCTATCTCCCGACATTTTACAAGAGCAATTGGTAAGACACTGTGGTGTTGCAAGAACTTTTGTGCTTAGAGCAGTAGCAGTCTAGCAGAACACTTGGGTCTGTTTAATATTTATTATTGTTATGTAATGTGCGAGATTAAAAACATGTCTTTGTATGATAAAACTGAAGGGAATGTGTAACACAATTGTTAGGATTAGAAACATGGGGTTTGCTCCTGAATATTGAAAAATGTGATCATCTGCTTAGTTGAAAACCTTATTTCCTGGAATCATAAATAATTTGTCTGAGTGCAGACCATGCTGAAGATGTCAGGAGATGTGAATCCTTCTGTGGTGCATGCTACAGGATAAATATAGTAACACAGAATGTGAGTTATGTCTTAGAAACATGGCAACTGTTGCAAGGTTACCGCATTTAGTCATATTTCATTATGACCACATTTTCACTACTAAGGTACTGACTAAACATAGATTATGGCTTACCATGTAATGTTTTTGTCAAATTGAGAGGTGACAGGAAGTCTAACACTGTAAAATTAAATAAGGGTTTGTGTGTTGCAGCTGACATCAACAAAGCCATACCTCAGAAAAAAGGCTGTTCTGATGATGTATAAGGTATTCCTGCGGTTCCCTGAGGCTCTGCGGCCAGCATTTCCTCGCCTTAAAGAAAAGCTTGAAGATCCAGATTCTGGTGAGTTTGTGGCAAAACTTATGGTTGCAGAAACTGTACAGATTTAACTTCAGGGACAGTAACCTCAACACATGCCCCTAGCTCTTTATGTATCAATAATGTAATATCTTAATATTACCACTTATATTGTTGGGTGTTGTGGGGCTTGTAGTGTAGAAATGTCTGTGGGACCATATCAAGAGATCTGATTGTAAATATTGTTACTTATGTATTTTATATTTGTTGTAATTTTATTAACCTTTAAGAACCGTGCGTCTTATATATAGGACGGGCGTACCGTTAACCTCCAGATGTTGCATTTTATAAATTTTTTCTCAACAAATATAAGTACTGAGTATTTTAAACATGCCGCACGCTCTCCATTTTTCTCTTCAAAATGCCGTTTATTTCCTAATGCTAACTTTTTTGGTTCCTGTATTATTCACATTTTACATACAGGGTGTGCTAAAATTTAAATGTAAAACTCCGGTGCCAAAAGGTTAATGAAAAGTAAATACCGTAAAATAAATATTTGCTTTCTCCTTAATCCATTTCACGTAATGTTTTGGAGGTCAAAAACTGAATTATAAAACTATTCATTCTTTAAATCCGTGATTCAATTTGCCTGCACATGTACCTTATTTAAAGTTATGTGTAATTGTATCAAGCCATAAAATTTTCCATTTTACATATTCATTAATTTATTTATTACTTATTTATTTACATCAAAATTTCATTCCAAGGCTTTATGTAAACTTATGAAAGTAGCTGTAGTCTTGTAGTCATTTTACAGCTTCAAAAGATCCATTTTGCCTGTCCTATTCACGGTGTGTTTAACTGCCATCCTTGGCCACCAGGCCATTAGAAGCGACTGGGTCCTGGCTGAATATTATCATTGTCCCATGTTGACAGCTGCTTTTCCATGTGTGCCTTTAGCAGCATGGGTGTGAACCATTCTGCTTGGCAATCAAAAGTTTGAATGGACATATGTTCACAAGCATGCACTGCTGAAATAGCAGCACTGCTGTCAAGGTCACAGCCCTGATAACACTGCCAGCAGTGAGGACTGGTGTTGTCCCCACTGCTTTCAACAGCTGATGATGCAGTGTTGCTGGCTGAGAGGCATTTGGAACAATCATATCATTTCCATGAGCTACTGTATCACTTGCTGCTCTTAGCTTGGAGTGGGTGGAAGGGCAGCAGTGAACAGCAGTGCTGCTTTTAGAAACAGCTGTTGTCCATGATAGCAGTGCTGCTATAAGCTGCTCATGGAAAAGCAGCCTTAGGCAGCTACCACAGCTTGGCTGTCAAGGTACAAAATGTTAAGCCATTTGCACATATCAGACACTGTAGTTGAATGAACGAAACTCTGAGGCATTTGTTGTGGCTGAGGGGTTGCAGTTTGCATAAACTGTTAAATAGTAACATTATTATACAGGGAGCCCACATGTTCATGGATTTGCAAATCATCATTTTGTTTATTCTCAGAAGAATCATTGTGACCACCCTCATGTATTGTGATGTATTTCCCTTGCTTATATGCAGTCTTACTTGCATAGTAATACACAGTCTATATGTATAATTCATAATGTGTATGCATGCCTCACTCATTACCTATCTAGATACTGTATGAGTACTTACTTACTTACTTATTTATTTACTCCATGGAGCAGAGTCCGTCTTGAGAAGCTAACCAGTTTTCAGCTAGTCAAGAAATTCCCCACATTTTATGGAACCCGAAGGTTCATTACCGCATCACAAGTACCTGCCACCTGTCCCTATCCTGAGCCACCTCTAACCAGTCCATGCACCCACATTCCACATCCTGAAGATCCATCTTAATATTATCCTTCCATCTAAGATACTGTATGAGTACACTACAAATTGTAGTTCAGCTATGCTTTTCACAAGTTTTAGAGTTAAATGTTGCCTTCTTGTTTTAATAATGTCTGCAGATGGTCGTGGACAGGCAGGTGAAGAGCATGAGGATAAAAAGGAAAGAGAGCAATGTCTTTCCTAGAGTAAGTGCAGGTGTTATGTGAGTTGAACAGGTGTATGAGAATTGATGTGGTTGGATGCCATTCTGGTGTAAATACATGAAAATTTGATGAAGAGAAATGAAAACCAGTTTAAGGCAAGTGTTAAGGCCATTGCTGCATCAGATGTAGATAATTCTTCTGTAGGTTGTAATGAACCTTTCCTCAGAGAAATAGCTAGAAAATGAGATAGAGACAGGGTGAGGGTCAGTGGTACTGTTGTGAGGGAGAAGGTCATGTGGTAGTAAACCACTATGCAGGTCCTGGGGGTGAGGAGAAGAGAAACTTCATCGCCAGGTAATGTCGGTTTAAAAGATTGAAGCAGGTGAGGCTGCAGAACCTGAAGAGAATAGGAGAATCAGCATGTGCTGATCGTATGCATGGCGCTAAGTAGCCAGAGCATTTCAAAAAGATAATTGGTGGGAGTGACTAATTGCCAAAGTAGGTCTTTTGACCTTGGTGGTACAGGTCTGAAATTTAAGAACAGGACAGATCATGGCACCGTGCGAGGAGTTGCATAAGGACGTGTGGAAGAATATGAAGTTATTAAAAGATGGGGTCTTTTTTTTTACATAGCATTTATTTTGTCTCGCCACTATGCGCACTGTCATTTGATCAGTATGGTAACTATCAGCCAGAAACACTGGCTTCATTCAAATGAATGCTGATGCAAATATTGTTCATGTTTTGTATCGTCTCTCATGTGCCTTTGGGTCCTCCAACTCTTCTATTTCCCCAAAGGCTGTAACTTTGCACATCACAGTTTTACTGTTTGTGGGATTTTTAAAGGCATTTTGTTGAGGGGTTTTTTTTTTTCATATAAAGTGGTGGGATTTGCTCGTTTCATCATAATGATTTTGTGTTGCATTGTTGTGCTGTTAATGGTTTTTGACTTGGCAACAGGTGTCCAGTCAGCAGCTGTGAATGTGGTGTGTGAGTTGGCGCGTAAGAATCCAAAGAATTACCTAAGCCTGGCTCCAGTCTTCTTCAAACTGATGACCACTTCTACTAACAACTGGATGCTTATTAAGATTATTAAGCTGGTGAGTGCTCACATCTGTTCTCCTTACCACTATTCTTGAAACTGAAATTAATGAAATTGGGAGGAAAAATTATCCAGAAAAATAAACATTTATAAATGTACTGTTTTGATGTCATGTTTAGTGCACAGTTTTCTTTCAGTTTCCTGTACAAAATTGTGGTTGTGTGCATTATGTAAGGTAGGATTAGACATTATACAATGATGCGAATAAAAGAATTATTGATTGCATGAATATTTAATGTTTATAACACATATTTCTTTCTGCAGCCAGAACCATGTATATATCTGTACAGGCATTCATGCACAGTGTGATAAATTTAACAATATCTTGATTTAATTTTAGGAGATATAAATTGACTTCTGTTGGTGTGTAATTGTGATCATTTTGGGGGAACAGAGGGTGTTTGACATGCAGTAAAAAATTTGGGTATTATTTACTTCTACACAAATTTTGTGTAATGTAGCTTTATCCTGTTTTCTGTGCTTTTACTGGACAATATAAATAAAGATAGTTCATCTTCAGTTCACATACCCATGTATTTAGCAGGAGGAAGTAATAGTTATAGGTGAGCATGATCTACTGCTGCCTCCAAAAAGGTACTCAGAAAAAATAAAAGGAGAGTGTACACCCACACACCTCCCACACGCATGCATGCATGCACAGACATACGCATATGCTGAAACCCCTGTTTCATTTTTTTTTGTGAATTTTGTTCAATTTCTGTAAGGTCCCAGTTAAAGGTCCATTAAGAACAATATTAAATTTTTGTGGATTCTACATCAACTATACTTTTTCACAGAATTTACACCAATTTTCTTATTCCTGACAATGAAAATGTACGTGATTGTGTGTTTTATAGTTTTGTCTTCAGAATTTTTATGCTGAGGACAGAGTTGCTGCTAAATGTTGCTTAATGTAACAAATAGAAGCGTACATGTGGTGCTTCCGCTGTTGAACAAAAATGGTGTTCAAGAATCTGTATTAGTAGTATGAAAAATGTGCATGTCTAATGACATCTCACAGTGGTCCCCCAAACTGACTATTCAAGTAGTTGAAGACGCTTCCGTATGGACGGCATTGATCTCGATAGAGTGGACATACAGTGTGAATTTGACTGTAATCTTGATCAGTTGTTTATTCTGGTGCTGTATCTTGTTCAGTGCATTTACAAATCGCAAAGAGTGACTATTAATTTCATGATGTCTGTCTGTCTGTCCATCTGTCCACATGGAACAACTCAGCTCCCACTGGACAGATTTTCCTGAAATTTGATATTTGAGTATTTTTCAAAATACTGTCGAGAAAATTCAAGTTTCATTACAATCAGCAAGAATAACGGGTACTTTACATGAAGACCACTAGACATATTTGATCATATCTTGCCCAATTCTTCTGAGAATGAGAAATGTTTCAGACAAAATTTGTAGAGGAAATCAAAACACATTTTATGTTGAGTAACTTTTTTTTTCCCCCTCCGAAAATCGTGCCGTTTATGTGGTAATGTGGAAAAATAATGCAGAGCAGGACATGTCACAGATGACAATACAATGCATTTGCATTGCATGCTGGATACTTAGGGCTACAAATACACACACTCAAGTTGTGTAATACTCGCTTTTCCACTGCAACAGTAGTTGCACGAACGTGCTGCAATGTTATGTTTATATGTACATTGCCTCTTTTATGTTGCATATTGATCTCTTACATGGTAGAAACTAAGATTTCCTTCGCAGAAGAACAGAAATTTTGAACAGGTTGAATAATTTATTTTTCCAACAAAGTGCATTTGTGCAAAAGACAATTTAAAAATAGTGTGAAATGTTAAAATATGTGTTAGTGTGAGGATTGTATAAATTACTGGTGTCCGTGCGCGCGCTGTGTAAACATATGCTGATGTACACATTACTAAATTTTATGTCATATTATATGAACTCTTTTTGCTTAAAAATGTACTGTGCTGTTGGTAGGTTTTGCATAGATGAGGTTATGCTTCCCAGAACTATGAATTAGATTTGTATGTGGTGACATATGAGTAATTTTAAATACAGAGGTTGTCAAGACTGTCTATTTCAAACAGAGGTTATGTTTGAATGGACCTGAATACTCATATTCTACGATCTTATTCTACAATTCGTAATTCTTTTCCAGTTTGGTGTCATGACTCATATAGAACCAAAAATTGGACGAAAACTTACTCAACCACTGATAAACCTTGTTTCAAGGTAATATGATATGTGCCCCAAAATTAAAAACATTTTATGACATTTGAGGCTATCACAATGGTAACTGAAGATTACTGTCTACTGGGATGTTATGGCTGTAGTTTGATGGATAGGTTGTTCCCCATTAGTACCTATCTGCTGTATGATATGTTACCACAACCCAAAAGACAGTAATCTTTTTAAAAATGCTTTGTTGCTGGGTGCTATAGATGAAGCCTGTATGATTATGTATGAACTTCATATAGGCGTGGTTTTAATCGTTTTTGGATGCATGTAAATAATTAATGCTCAGTATATTGAAGAATAAAGGATGTCGCTGGGATGGATGTACACTACAGTAAAAGGGCCAGGATGAAAGTTGCTGAAAATAAGCAGCTGGTGTGTGGCATCAATCTGGATATCGTACCTGTGATGTACATCTTTTTGGCTTCTAAGTACCTGTCAGCTGTTACGTTTTGTTACAGCGTTTGTGATAAATTATTATTTTGGTGAGTAGTGTACATTGAACAGTACTGAAATAGTTTTGCTGAAAATCAGTTAGTGAGTATGCTGGTATTAAGATTTAATGATATTGCTTCTAAGAGGTAACCTTTATAATTTATGTTAGTTACTTGCAGTGAACTCTTATTTTAAAATTTGTGGTTTATTTGTCTCTCAGCGCTTGTCTCTGTCCCATCTCAAGCCAAATCCAAGTTTCCCCATTAGTGCTTCATTTAAAGTTATGGTTTAGGTTGCTTCAGCTAAGGTATGCTGAATTGGCTTTTGTATTGTTATTTTCAGTTTGGTGCCCTCACCCCCTTGGAACCTCGGCTTGGTAAAAAGCTAATAGAACCACTCACCAACCTCATTCACAGGTAAAATTATCATCACTGCTTCCAACCTTGTACTAAGCTAAGCTGTATTTGTGTGACTAGCACAATATCAAGATCTTGTGCATGATTTTTATCTTTTTTTTTTTATAAAATTTCTTTTTAAAAAATGTATGCATTATGTTTAGATAAGTGTTAGTAAGTAAGTAAATCCAGTAGTGTGTGTTTGTTTCATTACCTAGTTAATTAAATAATAATGTTTTTGCAAAATGGCTTCGTAAGTTTCACAGTTAAAATTCTCTTACATAGTGGTTGCATTTCCAAAAAAATGGATTACCTGAATAATGTTTGTTGGTTATACAGAACATAATTTTATTTGAGTATAGAGAGGATGGCTGTAAAATTAACGTAATGATCTTGTGTAAATCATTTGGTGGGTGCTTGCTGCCAATGAATTGATTTAAAACTTGGTACTCATGTGATCGATTCTTTCACAGCACATCAGCCATGTCCCTCCTGTATGAATGCATCAATACTGTTATCGCAGGTGAGATATTTGAACAGATGTATCCCTTTTCTTAGCGAAAGCTCATATGTAATCAGGTTAGCTTCTTTGTTTAATTTGACAGTACATAATTGTGATTAGTTAATACAGAACCATTAATTATTGTGTACAATTTAAGTGGTAGTTAACCACATGGTTTTTCCCATAACTTTTTATTGACTTGGGAATGGTTGTGAACATGGCTGAGGAAGTGGGTGCAGCAAGTGGAAAGCACAGTTTACAGTGAATTAACATCTGTGTTTTAGAGTATCAGTCACTTTCCCATTGGATTAAATCTAATGTACTTCAGTGCATTTGATTTCCTGATTGTAAGTAACAGAGATTATACTTGAACTGTACTTAAATTGTGACTTTGGCTGATGGGCAGTCACAGACTCTCATTGTTTTGGTGTCTGTGCTGTATGTTTACATTCACTTCATGATTTATTGTGAGGGAAGTATTTAGTAACTGCTTGTTTCATGGTATTGTTTCATTTTGAGGAATTTTTCAAAACCACTAATGCAGCTGTATGGTATTAGTGTTATACTTTTTCAGTTGTATGACAGTGAATGCTCCTACAAAACACCAGCCTTTGCAGGATGGATCCCTTCTCTGTTTTTTGTCTGTCCATGCTAGTTGTTAAGTACCAGCCTAGTGTAATATGCAAATTGATTGGTTTGTTGACAGTCCTGATCTCAATTTCATCAGGAATGCCAAATCATAGTGCATCAATACAGGTGAGTTATTTGAAGTTATTTCATTTGCAATAAGATACTGTGCTTGAACTTTTGTTGAGTACATTCAGGTGCTTAATGTGTTCACATATGTGATAGTAAAGGGGATGTGCATTTAGACTTACAAGAAATACTGTATATGTTTATTCTTAGGGAGTAATTACACCAGTTACAACAAAATAAACATGTGTGAAAGGAGTTACAGTTTTAACGGTGAAGGACCAAGCAGATAGTTGAATACTGCATTTATAGTTCTTTGGCTGTGCTATATATCCGTACACAGGGCTAAACAAGTGTGGTGTGTCATGGAATGAGTATGACTGATAGCAGGGACTTGTTATAGTGCCAAAAGTCATACATAATGTCACTGCCATCATGTTATGTGTGTAATAAAATTTTAATAAAGTGGGTTTTCTGGCGCTTTCATTACAACAAGGAGTCTTTGCCACATTTCAGTTTCTCACAGTGGTGTTGCAAATCACTAAAATCTTCCGGGTTGTGACACTGTCACTGGGCATGTAGTTCTTGACCTGTTGATGGATCATGGTCCCATCCTGTTCATTGTCAAGCAGTCATGATTGTTACACATTATGATCCCATGAAGCATCAGTAATTACTTGCCTAACAACGCAAGGGTCACATTGCAGGAGACTTGAATTTTAAAGAAATTTCTGTAATGATTTGCAGTGACAATATTTGCAGTTTTACTTCTGGGGTTGCTTGTGGCTAGTTGTCCATGAACATACTATCAATCCACACTCATTATGTCACCATTTTTTCAGGAGAATGTATATGTTCCAAGTCCAAGTTCCTTAAGTCTGTATGGTGTGTCACCCTCCATCTTTTAGCCAATGAGGAACATATATCTTATGAGTTTGTCTGAAGTTCTGTTCAGCACAATAGCTTGTTGAATTGTGTATAGTGTTGCGTGGCCATTGAATGGTATTAGGATGTTTTTTTGTGATTGTTGTTCATGCTTAAGGTATATGGGTTCTACCACAATTATGGCAATGAAACGGAAATGTTTAGGCTTGCTCAAAGTGCTTGAAATAATACATTTTTGTGAAGAGATTCACTGTAGAAAGAGCAGACTACAAAGATAGAAAGTAGTATGTAGTGCTGTGTTGACATCATTTCCTGTTTTGAAAAATGGTGACAAAATATAAATTCTTCTGTGTGATGGAAGAACAGTGACACAAAAACATGTGCCTAAAACAGAGATAGAGGAATAGAGTGGCTGCTGTTGATGCAGTTTTGCCAGCATGGCATAACAACCGATGAAGCAAAGATAACTGCAGAAGCCAGCCATTTCATGGCACAGTTAGTGCCTGTCCTGTATATGGGATGCAATTACTGCTACCACCCATATATTTAATTTATTTAATCAACCCATACTTACTGCATTTTTTGAGACATGCTGCAAAACCTCATTTTTTTCCTCAACAAAATGCTTTGTGTGTCATAATGTTATTTTTTTGTTTATAAATATTTATGTTTTACAAAAATGGCGTGCTAGAATTTAAATGTCCAGCCCTGTGGCAAGGGGTTAAAGATCAAGACTTTTTGGGTTTGTAACAATAGCTTCATTCTTTTAAAGGGACACAGACATCAGTACGTACGGTAAGTCTGGTACATTGGCTGTAGTGGACCTAAATTTTGCAAAAGAAGATGTCATTCCTAAGCACATTTTGCAGTAGTGTGTGTATGTATGTTTGTTTACATGTATTTATGTACATTTGTATGTTGACAGTATTTTTTGTTCTCTTTTTTTTAGCTTTGTGTGCAGAAGCTGCGAATACTTATTGAAGACTCGGATCAGAATTGTAAGTGTTCTACTACTGGAATTAATAAATTTGGTTGCAGGAAAGAAGCCTTGTAGTTGACACTGTGTTCCAAATGTTGTTGGAATACTTCATTCTGTGGTGCATAGCCCTATTGGAGAAGTTAATATTTAACTAGCTGGTCTTTTAAACTTGTACATGAGTTAATGGGTTTAATTTTAATAAATTAGGTTTTATTTGATTTTTATAGCTTAGAAAATATATTAAATAAATGTGTATTGTAACATGCTGCAGAACTCAGCATTTAAATCTAGAATTCTTCCTGCTCTTTTGGAAAATTTGAGAAATATGAATATCCGATATGATACAGGATAACTGTAACATTTTCATGCAGTAAAGTACCTGGGACTTCTGGCTATGTCAAAGATACTGAAGACACATCCAAAGTCAGTGCAGGCTCATAAAGACCTCATCATGCAGTGTCTAGATGACAAGGATGAGTCAATCCGTCTTCGTGCTCTTGATCTCCTGTATGGCATGGCAAGTATATAACTAGAACATTCAAAATATTGTGGCTTCATGGAGCATAAGAAACTTCCATGTGTCTTTTATCAGACATTATAGTAAGGGGAAAGTTGCTGCCTAGGCCTTTCAGTTACTAAAGCCACTAAATTTGTTATTGCAATGTAAGTTTTTTTTTTTTATGTTAGTTTTTACAACTACCATCACCAAGACTGTGTTGAGAGCTAATTCATGATAAAGACATACCTATATCTTGCAATTGCCCATCCGTTTATAGCAAAATATATGGCAAGCTTTTTCCTAATGCATCATCCAAAAATTGTGAAGGCTGACATACACTAAATGTATCAGTCCATACAGCTGTTATGTGGATATTATTCATACCACAAACTTTGCAGTAGCAAATTATATTCATATGATAGCAGTGAGGGGAGAATGTTTTCTTATAAACTCTACAAGAACAAGAAAGAAAATGTTGTGCCAGGGAAGTGTGTGGTGGGTGTCAGCAGGCTGAGTTCTTTTCTGTGTGTGAATGGACGGTTATGCCTATTATGCTTCAGGTGTCCAAGAAGAACCTAATGGAGATTGTGAAGAAGCTAATGGTGCATATGGACAAAGCTGAAGGCACAACATACAGAGATGAGTTGCTTTCAAAAATTATTCAGATCTGTTCCCAGAATAACTACCAATATATCACAAACTTTGAATGGTGAGTATTAACCCTTTGTCTGGAGGGCAGGCTTGGTGTTGATGACACTCTAATGTTTATTGGATAGTGCTGTTGCAGCTGCATTTGATACAAGGTGTTAAACGGTTTAGGATGACTGAATTATGAGTTTATAAGGATGCAGGAAGAATGTGTTTTGAACCTTTCTGTGGTTCTTTTCTAGCATTTTACCAGAGGGATTTATTGTGCAGTCTTTGGCTGAGATTTGAACCTGTGATTGAATACAAAATATGAATGACTGCATTTCGACCATGACACTGAGATGTAGTTTTTGTCCTGAAACTGCTGACACAAGTTGAAACTACTGTGGAACCCTATTAGACACTTCGTATTGAGTATAGGTTCCTTCTTTCCACTTCCAATTAATTTTAAAATTCATTGTCATGAACGCATGTTACCACCTGTATGATAGTAATGCAACATCTCATTTAAGAACAAATAAAGGTCAGCAAAGAATTATAGACTATGCTGAGTAGAGAAACTCAGACATTGATATTCTGCTATTAGCTGTCTGTCTTGTTTGCATTTTAACCCTTTAAAGCCCGAATTAAATCCCATCTGCTATTTGCTGGCATTATTAGCTCACCATTTTCTCCATGTTAGCAGGATAAGGGTTAAAT
>JGI20169J29049_11449253_pt1 | contig 12067 bp, 11 predicted proteins | sample TergutNc150P1_FD_29049 | JGI IMG/M metagenome (IMG submission 29049) | reverse complement strand
GGGGGGGGGGGGTTGCTTCCACCACTAACTGTGCATATTTGTTACTGCACTGTGTTTGTGTGCTGAATGTTACATGTTTGCTGTTTACATTCGTGTATGTATCTGCTAGTAGTTTGTGTATAAGAACAGGTGACAGGATCACTATATTTTCTTTATTATGCCTAATTGCATGTTTTTAATATCTGCACAAGTTAATTTGGAGGAGTGAGGCTGGAAGTGAAGTGGATGGGAAAGGTAAACATAATAAGATGTGCGATTTGGGGTTGTTGTGGCGCTGACTGAGGCAGCGTGTTGCATCAAGACATCAGTAAGAATGTGTGAGACTGCATGTGTTAGGTCCCAGAATACAGTATTCTTCAGTCAGTAACATGGTACGGTATTCTGTTAGTGTGTAACATGAGTGAGTTATAACTAGGGAGGTGTGATGTGGAGTGCACGAACAGCAAATATTCTTAACTGTTCTGTTTAACTTCTCAGACAATTTCTGTGGAGTTTTCGTCTACCTGGTGAAGCCCAGAAGATAGATCGTATGATGGAGTGTTTTGCACAGAGATACTGCCAGCTGAATCCTAATATTTTCACAAATACGGGTGAGTCACTCAGTTTAGCGTAACTGTAGATTGTCACTGAAATACTTTTTGACAGTTTCTGTGACCCAATGTGCCAGAGCTGGGTCTCAAACCAAACCCAAGTTGCACAGGTCAACACTTCACAGTGGGTGGGTCATTGTGTTTATGTAATTTTATTTATCTTCTTACACTTTCAGCTGGTGCCTGAATTTTATTCACTTCACGTAACATTTTTTATTCTGCCATGCCAGAACCCTTCCATCAAGCTCCCCACTCTGTCGCTTCCCCATTGGCACTACACAGTCTCAGCACATCACAGCACAAGCACCTGTCCATCTGATCATTACCATGTCGCTTAACCTCTGCTCTGTACATGTAACCTGCCATGCAATCCCCATCAGTGCACGTGGCTGCCACCCCACTGGCCCAACACCCACTGCCCTTTGCCCACACCAGCATCTGTACATCATAACATACCTAGATGTCCCCACATGACCATATTGCTCTTTGAACTGCTTGACCCTGAAGGTAAGACAGTGTGTTTTGTCTACAAACTGAGAACCATAATCCCAGTGACACAGTACAATGTTTTGGAAGACCTCGATCTCCAGCTGCAGTCTTTTCTCAGTTTTCAGTGGGTCTTGTATTTGCTGTTCACATGTTATCAGTAAGTTTTCTCTTGCCTGAATGAATCTATTTATTTGGTGTGTTAACCATGTATGGAGTTGCTAATGTGCTAGGGAAACTTCAGCAGTGTATGTCAGCAACATGCAGACAGCTCAGCATGTTGTACAATATCTGGTTATGACACTAGATGAGTTGTGTAAAGAGTGATATCAGACATTCTCACAGTGGGGCTGCTGAACCTGTGATGCTGTGTTGTTGGGCGACTGTAGTGCTTTCAGGAAATGGGAAGCTAAACGTCCAGTGACACTTCATCACATCTTTGGAGACTGTAAAATTCAGTTACATGTAAAGTTTGTGTTTATTGCCATTGGTCTGTGAGTAAGTGAACTTCAAGATTATTGTCCTCTGGAATGTGATGCTGTGCAGTTTGGCACAAATGCACCTATGTTGCTGAGGAACTTGCCCTGTCAATATTTAGGGCAGAAAATTGTTTCTGCAAAATGCTGGCACTACCTCTTTTAGTATTAACAGCCATTCCTACATATTATTTTCAAAATATTTGAATTCCCTTTTCCATCAGTTACAATTTAAATATATTAATAGCCCAATATATGTTAATCTTGGTAGAGGACATCCTGTTGTGTTTAAAGTACAATATTAAAATGAAATAAAATATGTACTGTGTCTAACACAACTCTCGTTTTTTTTTTTTATTATTTCAAATGCTGGCTAGTAGTTTTGGCCTTTACCCCCATACATAGGAGATTAACAGTCTAAATTTATTAAAATTTATTGTATACTTCCAGGGTAATGATTATCTCCAAAAAATCCACATTTTATACTGGAGTTAGTGTATCGCCAAAATAACACAACACAGCATATACAATACCCAGCTCTGAAACCGAGAGCACAACAGTGTACAACTCCAGTACTCAGTTTTGCTAAGAATATATAAGATTTCAGCCTAGTGTACGGCAGCTTAAGACGAGATCCGAACAACAATTTTATAATTTTATAATTTTACCAATTCTACTGACATGACAATATGTGTTATATAAAATACTTAAAACCTTTATAACACATTTTATACTGTATATCTTCAAAACTATTTACAATTTTAAAATTAAGTTATCAATCAACAAGAACTTTGGTAATACATGCATGGTACTCGTATCAAAAACACTTCCTACAGATAACACAACTATAACAGGTATTAGTTATAAAGAACAATAGGAATGTGAATGGGATCCTATGATATTGACGAATAATATTATATGCACCAGCATTTCTAAGTTTTTGTAAATATTTGGCCTGATGATGGTCTATTCAGGCTGAAACTAGTAGCCAGCATATGAAATAATAAAATATAAAGATAGTTGTGTCACACAGAGTATATATTTTATTTCATTTTAATAATGTCCAATATATGTTAGTTGGGGAGTGATCATGGTATCCGAATTGTAGCTCGTGTGTTGCTATCAAAAGTTAGCGCTATAAAACTAGAAGCATGTCATCTATGTAGTCTGTAGATATGCTACTGTTTGCATCATCCACGGTTATTACAGCATTGTGTTGTTATTGTTGTCTGGTGAGTTGATTGTGTGTGTTTTTGTGGTGTTTGACAAAACTGTTTGAATGAGGTGATAGGATTTTGTTTTTGTTCTTGTAAATCCAGTTCTTGCACCAAGGAGTTTCCTGAAATAATATAGCAGAGACAGTGTTGCCAAGAACTTTATTGTGACTTTGATGGCTGCATGGCACATGAGTAGCAGATGGTACACACCAGACTTCATTGTAGTCACCATTGACAGTTAAACATTTATCCCACCTTGGCACCAAGGCTATGTATCCTGTCGCAGAAGAATGGAAGTTATGAACTGCCCTCTGCACACTCCATATCTAATGCCATAACAAACTTCTTCTTTTACTGGCATTACAACCCACTGTGGGTTTTAGTCTTCTCAGTGATTCTCTTCCATTCTGCTCTTTCTTCACATTGCTGTCTCCCCTGTCTTACTCCCATTATTTGCATATCGTCGTTTATGTCTGCAATCCATCTCTTCCTTGGTCTCCCTCTAATTCTTGTACCCATAGGTTTCCATCTAATATTCTCTTAGGTGTTCTGTTATCATCCATCCACATCACGTGACCCAGCCAAGCTATTCTTCTACTTTTTATAAATCTTACTATATCCGCATTTTCTGTTAGTTCGTTCAGTTCATAATTCTTTCTGATTCTCCAGGATCCATCTTCATTTTGCACTGGGCCAAAGATTTTTCTCAATATTCTACACTCAAATATTCTGAGATGCTGTTCATCTCAATTGTTAACATCCAAGCTTCACATTCATAGGTCACTACAGGTTTTATTAAACTTTTATATATTTTTAACTTTGAGCTTCTGTTTTATGCTTTTGATTTCATTAATTTCCCATATGCATAATAACATCAGTTTCCACTGAGAATCCTGGCTTGGATTTCACCACTGATGGAATTGGTTTGATTCATTTGTCAACCTAGGTAAGAGATTTCTTTAACATGTTCAAATTTGTGTTGTCCACAACACAGGTGTTCATCATTATGTACTGCTCACCATAACAAACTTAGGTTTAATAAATGAACTCCCTTTTTCAGATACGTGCTATGTGCTGTCATTTGCTATCATCATGCTGAACACAAGTTTACACAACCCAAGTGTGAAAGAAAAGCCCACTGTAGAGCAGTTCATTTCAATGAACCGAGGCATCAATAATGGTGGGGACTTGCCACAGGAGCTGCTTGTTGTAAGTACTTCATTCTGTGAGGTGCACATTCTGTGGCCGATTCATCGTGGCAGTTAAACTGCAGTGCAGTAAAATCTGCATTAATTAGAATTAATTGTCTAAATATTTGAAATATGGAGCATCCCAGTAGCTCTGTCCCTGAGCTTGTATTGACCTATGATTTTAAATGGCACCATGTCCTATGGCTGTGTTTTTTTACCTTCTGATTTCCACATTCAGGGAGCACTGAGAACTACTATAGTGCAGTGCATAGTTTTTGGCTGCTGGAATTTTAAACAGTAGTTAGGAGTGAGTTACTAACGCAGTGACAGTGTCATGTTTGGTCTAGTCCTACTCTCCACCTCTGTAAGTGCAGTTGACCTTGTCACACAAGTTCCAGACAAACACCCACCCCTCATCACTTCACCACACCAACCTGTGCTAATTCCTCCACCATCCAAAAACCATACTCTGCACTATACCCAGTATACTTACATGTCAGTGAACAGGTTCATTGTGTTACAGATATAGCATTATAGAACTTAAGGTAGAGTAGGGAATACATTGTCAAAATATTTGCATTTTATAGGTTGTTTTTAACAAAATTTTAAATGAAGTAATTTTTACAGTTTTATATACCTGGAAGCCATATTTTTTCTTCTAATACTCTGCAGACAGTTGAAAATAGATGAGTCTAGAGTGCTGGGATGTGATGCTGTGTCATTGGCTGAGTAGTTCCAAACAATTGGAGGCATCTTAGTGCCTTCCAAATGCTGGAATTGTTAAAGCTATTTATATATATTAAAAAAAAGTAACTAGAAATTATGAGAATATTATGGAAAGAAATTGTTGCATAAGCACAGAATGTAATGTACGTATATGAAACATACCATTTTGTAAGGCAGGGGCACACAAATCCAGGGCATCTGGTCACCCAGGGGGGCTGAATTGTAAGCAGTGGTGCCTAATATTTTCAGTATAATTATTGCAATTCTTTTCTTTAGGCACAGAAATATATATCGTTTCACATGCACTTGAGCAATGGGATTCACAGGCACTGCAGAATCATGGTTCTTCAGTATGGAATTTGCTTTGTGTTACCCTTCTGAAACCCAGAATTTTTAGGTGGCTTCTAGATCTTTGGAAAATCTGTGAATTTTTGTTACATTATAATATATATAAACCCTATGTCTTTGGCTCTAATTACTACTACTACTACTACTACTACTACTACTACCACCATTGCTATAGTAGTAGTATATAATGCTTAAACACCTGGGGGACTTCCATTTGCCTTCAAGTATCCCTAATTTAATATGTGACCAAGTATTCCCTGAGTTTAGAACTGTGTGTACTGGAAGATGATCTTGTTTCATTACTGGTTATCTTCTCTACACCAGACACACAGTGGTACTGGATAAACTGACAGTCAATATAAGTGAGCTGCTAGATAATTGTGGCCAGGGATTAGTGGAAGGGTCACTTCATCACCTCTTGTAAAGTTGCAAATTATATTTCTGTTCCCAGTTGCCGTGTTGTGCCAGGGTTTGTCCTGGCTTTTGCCAGCATAATATCTTGAAAGGTCATCGTGGATTTTTTGTGATTTGGAATTTGGCAGATTGAAATGAGAATTCATGTGCAGATGTTAGTTTGATTGTTGTTCAGTTCTCTACCAAATGGTGTGCCTTTTCATTACCCACAAGCCCACAGTGGGATGAGATCCAGTGGAATTTTATGTCTTTCTGCAGGCCTTTCAGCTGTTTAATCTTCTAAAGCCAACTGGTTACTTGATGCACCACCAGGTTTAACATTAAAAAATTCTACGTTCTGCCTACACTGTATACATATATATATATATATACACACATGAGGGTTGTCCCAGAAGTGTACTGATTTTTTATTTAAATGCCTATTGGACTAACCTGAAATTACAAGTTATCTCCTTCAAAGTATGACCGTTGGGAAGTTACACAGTGGTTCCAACGTTTTTTCCAGTGATCATAGCAGTACCGGAAGTCGTTTTCCGTAAGTGCGTGTAGCTTGTCGGTTACAATTTTTTGTATGTTTTCCATCGTCCCGAAATGATGACCCTTCAACTTCGATTTCAACTTAGGGAAGAGGCAGAAATCGCATGGAGCTAGATCTGGGCTGTAGGGAGGATATGGAAGTACGGGAATGTTTTTCTTCGCCAGAAATTCTCGAATTGAAAGCGCAGTGTGAGCTGGCGCGTTTTATCGTGGTGAAGCACCCAATCGTCTGCAATGTCCATTCAGACTCACTGGACCCGTTTTCAAAGTCGTTCCAAGACATCTTTGTAGAAGGCATGATTAATTGTCTGTCCTGGAGGTACAAATTCTTTGTGCACAATGCCACGGCTGTTGAAAAAAACAATAATCATAGTTTACACCCTGGATCTGCTCATGCGTGCTTTCTTCAGAAGAGGAGAACTTTTCGTGTGCCATTCCTCCCTTTGCTGTTTGGTCTCGGGATCGCAGTCGAACACCCATGATTCATCTCCTGTTATTACTTTATCCAAAACATTTGGCTCAATTTCGAGTCTTCCCAGCAAATCCTGACAAATTTCCAACCAGTTCGCTTTTTGCCCCACAGACAAGTTTTTAGGCACTAGTTTTGCCCAAATTTTTCGCATATGCAAATGGTCTGTTAGAATTCTATGAACTGAATTTTTATCCAAGCCCGTTTCTTCTGCAGTCATCCTGACACGCAACTGGGGGTCTTTCGCCATCACAGCTCACACCACTTCCACATTTTGATCATTTGTTGACGAGATTGGTCTTCCAGGATGAGGGTCGTCTTCAACATTTTCTCGGCCCTCTTTGAAAGCTTTGTGCCATAGTTCTCGATAGAGTGGCATCTCCTTAAACTTCGGTTAAAGAAGCAAATGTCTCTATGGCAGATTTGTTGAGTTTCACACAAAATTTGATAGCGTACCGTTGTTCGATATTTTCCTGCATTGCAAACGTAACATGGTTATAAAACACGACCATACACAAACAGCAGTAGCGCACGACTGACCCAACCAATCCAGTTGAAACAATAGGAAAATCAGTGCACTTACTTTTGGGACAAGCCGCACGCACGTGCGCGCGCGCGCTTGTGTGTGTGTGTGTGTGTGTGTGTGTTTTTCTCTCTCTTATTTATCTCAGAATAAACTGCTATTGTTTCCCTGTACAGCATTAACTGACTGGTTTTTTAACAAAGACAGTGTGTGTTTACTGCGCAGTATGGACTGAATCTTTAAATAAAACAGTGTAACTTTGTCTCTAAAGGGTTAATACATAAAGGAATGACTAGAAACTGATGTGCCCAAACTGTTCAAATGGAAAAAGGGGAGGGTGGGGGGGAGGGGATACATACTTGTGGGTCTGTGTCCTTCAGTCCATGAAATTTGAGCCTGTGTGAGTCAGGGGCCTTACTGTATTTGTGTAATTTGGTTTAGTGGCGCCACTTATCACAGTGCATTGTGCTGACTGAGCCTCACTGAATGTATGTTGCCTGTTCTGTGTTGCAGAGCTTGTATGAGAGTATAAAGACTGAGCCATTCAAAATCCCAGAGGACGATGGTAATGACCTTATGCATACATTTTTCAATCCAGACAAGGAAGGTTGGTTATGGAAGCAGGGTAAGTTGTGCTCACAAGATTATCTGTATTTCCTGTGACATGAGGCATACACAACTGAATCTGTGTCAAGGGTGTTTGCAGGAGTGTCTACAGAAGATTAAGAGAGCTATTTAAACAGAGTCCCTTTGCTGCACAAGTTGGCACCTAAATTTACAAAGAGTTTGTTTAGCAGCTACCTAAACAGCAGTACCGCAGTCTCCTGTCTGTCATGATCCAACATGATGGTATGGCCTTGAAGGGTTTTATTTAGTGATTCAAAGATGTGCAAGTCACATGGTGATATAAGGTTATGTTGTATGCAGGATATCGAGCACCTCCCATTGCATGGGTCTCAGGTGATCCAAAACTCTGGGTCACGTGGGGACAAGAGTTGTCACTTGGCAGTATGATGACATCAGTGAGTTTACTGTGATGTTTGTTCTTGATCGTAGTAGCAGGTTATGAAGCATTTGACCATAACGGTTTGCACTTAGCTTGTCTTTATGGGATTTGAATTTCAGAAGTAGGGCTCTCTCAGTGTCACTGTGGTCCTGTTTGAATGAAATATCATAAGGTACACTATCTGGAATCTAGCCATAACATACTCTGTACTAGCTACCCTTTCAGTTGGCTGTACTGATCTACAGAAGAACTTAGAGTGTTTTACTGAATTGAACTTGGTGCTGTGCCATCAACACTGCCACAGTGGCACTGTGAAAGGGTTTCGCTTGTGTGTGCGTCATCATTACCATCATAAACATGTTCTTAGTCCTTGCAGAAACTACAGTCTGCTTGGTTATGATGCCATATAGCTTGTAGATAAGTGTCAAGGTTCTGGAGCAACATTTTGTGTCCATCTTCAGCACAGAAGATGGATGCATTAGTGTCCTCTGAAATATTGGTACATGTTCACATAACTACATTGTGTCATATTTCAAAACTGCCGACTTAACTCTCGGCCCAGTAAGAACCTCAGGTTATGATCCATGTGATGTTCGGATTGTTTACTGCAGTTATCTGGGTTGTTACTGAAGAAGGCAGCTAATGCCATTGAAACTGTTTGTCACATGTAACTGTTTTGCAATATAATTAAATTTTAGGCTGATTCCAAAACCACTGTCATTTTCCCACCGAGAACAAAAATGAATTAATTGATTTTGCAACTGCTGCCCCACTGTCACCAGTAGTTATATTTTCCATATTTGACAGGTGTTCATAGTATTTTGTTGTGTGTAGATAAAAGTGATAAACTTTTTTTTTTAATGGAGAAAATGGGGGAAACATTATGTAAATAATGCACAGTACATTCCAAATAAGCCTACTATAAGCTAGTTTAGTTGTTTATTGCACAAACTGCTGCTGGTATTACAAAACCTAGTATTAATTACTTTTTTGCAGTTATATCTCCTCTGTCTATCTCTCATCTCTTTTATCAGTAGTTTTGCTGTTGCTCACAGGTGGGAGCACATACTGACTTGTAAGTTGTGGGGATGTGTAAGGCTGTTGCAGTGACAGGATAAGTTTCTTTGAAGCTGTGGGTTAAATCCACTTGTCTCACTAAACGGTGATGAAATGTGTGGCTGGTATATGTATCGTACCAGAAGGGTTAAATAACATCAAAATATGTAACAAATCTGAGCAATATTTTGTGTTTAAGTTACAAATTTGACTTTCAAAAGATGGATATATGTTTGGATTTTGGATGGCCAACAAGAATTACCGTTACAAGATTTTGGGATTCTGCCACAGTGTAGTTGAGTTTTTTGCTCTTTTGGGATGTTTTGTAGCACAGGTTATTACCTCCATCTGGTACCACAGTTAAGAATGAGTGTAGTCGTGGCTCCACCTCCATTATGTGTGTATGCTCCAGACAGGGACGCTTTTGCCTTATATTTAACACTGATGCTGTAATCAGGCCTGCAATAGCAAGTTTTGTGGTAAAATTTGTTGTTAGTGTGGTGCATAATTTATCTTTCAGTCACGCATTATTTATGTATCTTGTTAATGGTTTTCCATTTATTGTCTCTTTAAATGATAGGTGGACGTTATAAGAGTTGGAAAAGGCGATGGTTTATCTTGAATGACAACTGCCTCTACTATTTTGAATACACAACAGACAAGGAACCACGTGGTATTATACCCCTAGAGAATATTCAGGTTCGAGAAGTAAGTGATCGAAATAAACACCACTGTTTCGAGCTGTATGCCAGTGGCTCAGACTTCATCAAAGCCTGTAAGACAGACAGTGAAGGCAAAGTGGTTGAAGGTAAGTGAAATTTTTGTTGCAGTGGTAGATAAAAATATTCATGACTTGCACTGGAACCTTTGTGCATCACATTGCACCGTCTATTGTTTTGTAATGGATATCTCTACAGTTTGGGGTTTGAGACATGTTTAATAACTGAGATTCTTCCTCACCTTTCATTTCTTCTGATCAGATGCTGGATTATACATGCAGTTCTTGATTTACACAGGAAGTGTTTTATAAGTAAAGGATGCAAAATGTAGGAAGGAGTTCCCGAGAAATAAATGTCAGGAAGAACAATTAGAAGAAACTCACCCAGCAACTTGTTGACTACCAGAGTAATTCCATATATTCTGGGGTGTGCAGCAGATATTGCCTGAAGCACTCTGCCAATTGTCTTTCTTGGGCTTTTCCAAGCATGTTTAAATTACAGCAAGTAACATACTTCATTGCCCAGAGACCTTCTTGGAAAGTCAATACACAGTTCCTCAGGTAGTTAACCTCTTAACTGGGTCTTTTCTGGGCTGCTGGTGTAACCTGCTCTGGGTATTTAAATGCTTGTTGTACCTTGTTTCTATAAAGCAAGAAGAGCGGTGCAATCAGAATGGGGGTTTCTCTCAATATGTAATGAAAAACTGATGTAAAGATGAAATGAAACTTTTATTCACAATTCTTGTAACATTTTCTTTCTTTCTTTTTTCTTTTTTTCTTTCTTTCTTTCTTTTTTTTTCCTTTCTTTCTTTCTTTCTTTTTCTCCCTGTGTTGTAGAGTTGAAAACACAGTACTACACATAGGGCCTTCTCACAGTGAGGACACCAATATGATGATTATTTACTCTTTCCATTGGCCCAGCAGACTACACATCTCCTGACAGGTTTCTTCTTTGATGTCCCTGAGAAGTCCAGTTAGGGTTTTCATTTCAGTCAGGTTTGTATCCATCCAACTTCTAGCTCGGGATTGTGGTTTCAAATTATGATTTGCTGTCAAAAATTTGTTGGCTTATATATTTGTTTGTTCAGTAAACAACTGCCACGTACCTTCATCAATAAACTTCTGAAAACATTCCAGAAACTACATTCATTCCACTTACACCGAGAAATGCAAATCTTGGACGCGCCACGCCCTGAGGTACAAAAGGATGCTATAAATATGAGTTCTTCATACGGTTCACTTTCATGCACAACATTGCTTGTATCCGACTCACTGCCTGTGTCTTCCTCACTTGTATTAAATAAAAAATCATCAGATTCCTCAGAACATACTTCACTTTTGTCTTATTTGTCTAAAACGGAGATATCCTCATCGGTCTTGTTGCTTGACGCTGCCATTTTTATCGCTCTAGACCATAGAGTATACACTGTTTCAAATAATTGTCGTGGAGGGCGTTGGCTGCAAGGAAGAAGGCCATTGGTGGTGCCTCATAGAGGAAAAACCATAGACTATTTAACAGTACTAATACCTAAGTCATATCTCATCATACCCCGGAGATGTTAGCGGTGGAAGATCGAGGACGTAATATTACATCATACCCATTCAAACCGCAATACGACTATGTACATATACGTCGTGCTCAGTTAAGAGGTTAAGAAAATCCCCACATTTTATGGAATCAAAAGGGTCATTGTTGTGTTATCAGAGCTAACCACTGACCCCTGGCCTGAACCAGATTAATCTAGTTTATTCTTCACATCCTACTTGTGTAAAATACATTTTTATACTGTCCTTTCATCTGTGCCTCTATTTTTCCAAGTGGTGTGCTTACGTTTGTAAAGTTTTATGAAGTCAGCAGTCAAGCAGAGCTTGTGCCTTTCTACTGGATGCTCTGGGGGGAAACTGTAATGTCTGCTGCATGTCTTGTGTTTAGTTGGTCCATTAAGCATTGCCAGGGTGCAGTTTTGCACATCTTATGTAATCCACGTGTCCTCCATTTACCTTGTGATAAGCCAGGTAGTTTGGTGATTGGAAACGAGAAACTGCTGATGTACCATTCTCTGGCAACCAAAATGTTTGCCTACCAAATTTTAAAAAAAGTTCCAACCTCTATCAGTGGGGCAGAAGTACACAAAATAGATTTGGGAAGGAATGGATGCAGTTAATAAAGAGAGGTCTTGTCATGGGTTGGATACAGGTTGATTGAGCAGATGGTAATTTAGTTTCACCATTGCTGTCCATTCCTCCTCCTGCACCTCCTGCTCCCCCATTTTCCACTTTTGTATGAGTCGTCTATCAACCTAGCACTGTC
>JGI20169J29049_11449255_pt1 | contig 12086 bp, 10 predicted proteins | sample TergutNc150P1_FD_29049 | JGI IMG/M metagenome (IMG submission 29049) | reverse complement strand
AAAAAAAAAAAAAAAAACCCTCTTCACTGTTGTAAACAAACAGTTTACTTGATAATGTAACACAAACACAAAGCATTTTCATCAATGATGTTTCATTATGAAAAATTTCAAAATAAGAATGAACTTAAGGTTCTTCAATGTCTTATTATTCTTATGGAGGGGAGGCAGAGAAAAGGGAGTTCAAATAGTTGTAAATATGAAACATAAGTTCATGGAAGTCTCATTTTCTGAAACCCTGCAAGTTGTTGGCACCAATGGACTGTTACTGACATCACCTCTGTTCCACTATAGTAGTCTGTGGTGCAAACATATCCACAATAAATTTACCCTCCACCTAAGCAAACACACGGTTGTGGCTGTTCCCCCTTCCAGTTAATTAAGAAGATCCATCTTGCCTTACTAAACATTTAGAATCACACACCCCAGCCCCTAAACAGTTACTCTAACAATAAAATCTGTATAAGGTACATGTGCAGTACCTATTTATTATGTATTTATAACAGCTGCAAGCAAAGCATTGTTTCCCTGGAACATGAGCATAATATCAATGAAGAGGCCTCCAGAACACTGTGCATTTACAGTTGTATTTGATACAAGTATGGTTGAGACCAGGACATGTTCTGCATCCTTGGTTTTGCCCTGTGAAGGGTGTGTGGTGCCTGAATAATGCAGCATTAATGGCATGTATACAAAGCACTGGTGGACTAACAATTACAGTGTATAACCCGACACCAGTGTCACTTTGTCCACCACAAATCCCACACTGTCTGCCCTGGGATCAGACTCGGGCCTTGGCAGAGCTAAGATGGCAACCAGACTCTCATGCTTGCAGGTATGTTCATAATCCAGCAACAAAACAAATTAAAATTCTACAATCTTTTGTCATTCATGAATGTTTTTGACATTCCCCTGTACTGTTATTTTACATTTTAGAATAAAATATGTATAAAATGTACATTCTTCAGAGACCTACAACAAATGTAAGAATACATTATATATTTTCAGAATCTCTTACTTAAGGTTCACTGTTGCCTCCACTTTCTACATCTACAAATGTTGTCACAAAGATTCTTCCAATCACATAATCTTTCTACCACACCATACACACATCACAGGTAACATGCATTTTGCTTTTCACACATCCTTTCATAAACAATATGCTTTACCAATACAGTAGGTATGCAGCTAGCAGGATAACTTTTCTGACTCCACAGTATAAGACATTACACAGCTGCACATATTAAATATGATCTAGTCTGATAAAATTCAAATGTAGACAACGGAAATGAAAACTAACTGAAGCATACACCAGACCTGCTAGTAATATTGGTAGAGATTACATTCTCTGCTGACAGTTTTGACTCTGCTTTCTTTGAGATTCCCATGAAGCCACCAACCATGATTCAACTGATATCAACCAGCAGTATCAACCTTCTAATCTTACAAGCAACTAAAATAATACTGTGCTACAATATTGCAAATTGTCCTTGAAACACATAAACAGAGGATATAATTCCTTAATTAGGGGAATGGTTTTATATGAAATAATTGTCACCATAAACAGTCACAATGTAAAACTTGCTTCTATGTTAACAACCCTGAGTGACAAACATCTTTACAGACATAACATGCAGTACGAGCAAAAATCCCAGGACTGATTTTTTTAAGGTAAATTTAAAGATTTTACACAGCAAATTCTGTTCATCTCCTTTAAGTTGTCCCTCAATTATCAAATACAGTGAAGCCAGTGTCTGGCATTTGATGAAATTTTCATTCAAAAATATTGGTCATCCAAGATATTCAACTAATTGAACACACCCTGTATTAGGCATCAAGAGAACTCTATCTGTTCCTCAAATTAAAAACATGCTACAAAGAAGTATATTTCCAGTAGTGCCAGAGATTGCAAAATCATATATTCTGGCAGAAGAGGTGCTACACATACTACAGAAACACTACATAATCAACATATGACTACTTGCAAGATGAGTTGGATAATCTCTTTGGTTCTTACTTTGCCCACTCCTAAAAAGACATCCTTGAACCCTGCCTTGCACCAGTGGGTTCTACACAATGCCTCTCTTCCTACTGGCTGGGTTCTACACAATGCCTCTCTTCCTACTGGCTCCCTACAATTATCACCTAATCTGCGCTTTTCACCACATAATGCATAAAATTCTCCATAAAACTTATTCTTAACCAGGTGTACTTTCCCTGAAGACTGTTATCTGTATCAACAATACTGTGAGAACTTCAAATCATACATTTTCTGACTCTCAAAGGAGAAACCCTGTAGTAACCATCATAATCACATACACAGATTGTTAATAACTGGTGGGTAAAACTGGCATAGGAGTCACGTGTCCAAAAAGTTACTGATAATGATAAGAAATAGAAATTCAGAGCCCAATTTACTGCATTTTGGTGTTCTCAAGTACATACTTGTAACTGATCTCCTCATTACAGAAAACTGTATAACTGTATTTCTTATGAACTGGCAAAATATATACATTATTATATATCTCCAACCACAATGAAAAAATAAGAAACCAGGATGTTAGAAATACAGGATTTCAGAACATGAGAATGGGTATCCCAAAAATATAAATTAGTCTGGAAATAACTATATTTAAAAGAATGAATATATTGTAAAATGCTCTATGTATTTCCTTATTGCATTTTTACAGACCTCCTGATGCTGCTAAATCCTGGGAATCAATCACCTCCAAGAATTCTTTGACACAATGTGCCATACCTTCATAACAGATCAACCTATGGTGGGTGGGAGGGGGTTTACATTACTTCTATCAGATGATACAAGTGACAAACATCTGTACCATAGGTGGAGGTTAAAATCTGTATTCTCATGGTGGATGAATTTAATCCTGATTCAGTACACTGTTTTTTAAGTACTGAGCTTGAATTATCCATAAATATTCAGTCATATGCTACTTGTGACACAGCAAAATCATCAAAACACTGGTGATGTTTCTTTAGCAGCTAACATACGGTTAATCGTAATGGTGTTATAATGAATTGGCTCAGAATCAAATCTAATGGAGACTTGGGGTTCTCAGTACTGAACCTTTATGATCTGAAGCCACAATAAACTAAAATATATCAACTAAATCATTTCCTTATCCTTCATGTCTTGCAATTCGATGCGACCCACTGAAAACATCTAGGAATGGTCTAACAGAGGTTCATCACACTTTTTATAGGACAACATGATGAGACATAATTTCACTTCTGTAAAGAGTGAAAATAAATACAGTGACAATGTCTAATTAAGGGTAAAATATATGGCTCTTATATAACATATATTACAAAATTATGTGCTTCTACACTGAATTTTAATAACTTGGTACTTCTGAATGCTACTTCAGTTACTGCATCCAAACACTTTTCTTTGGCTACTGAAATTTAATTTCAAGTAGCCTCCATAATGTGAGCTTTCTTAAAATATAAGAACTTGCACATGCCCATTTGCAGGAAGTTTGAGAATTGCAAGTTACTAAGACACCAAATGAGAACTGATGTCATATCTACATTGTAATAAATCACGTCACTGGGAAACCACAATTCCATAACAACTTGCTACTTTTTTCTATAAATCAATACGTTCCACATACAGTTTATTACAATGAAACTTCATATACAAGTTCTTTGTAAATTACAGCTTTTGCTACTACAGCATTGCAGCTGTGCAAGATAAATACTGGTTGTTTTATATCAAATTTATGACAATAAAAGCTACATATTGATATGTAACACAATTCTTTTCTTTGACAGCATAAAAGTGGCCAGAAGTTGCCACTACTGTATTTAAATAACAATCAACTACTTAATTTGGTGTAGCAAAATATTTCCCATACCCTGCTGACAGAGTGTTCAAAAAGATAAGCACTGCTAACATAATTCGTATTCTTATTCTTATTTCTGTATCATCCTAGAGATTACTGGCATTTATACAACTTTACGAGCTGTCTGTTAACACCCTGCTATCACAGTGCTCACTAAGATAAGTGCTGATAACATACTTTCTGAAATGCACCAACATACCCACTACAGCAGCACAAAATTATGTATTATTTTCCTTGTTTGCTACACATGGATTAATACCATTCTTCTTCCCGCAATAATGTTACTCCAATTTTTGGCTTCTGGTCAAGTCATCTGTAAATACAATATCCATATAAGAGCTACTTATATCAGATGAGTCCATGGTAAAGTTTCTCAGCTTCTGCCATCTAACGTGTGTTCAGCTCCCTGTGCAATATAACACACAGCAGAGTAAATTACGTTTTCTGAACCAGCTTTCAAAGGTCACAAACTGCTTTTTTCATTAAGATGAAACAAAGATATGAAGCAGCAATTTTACACAAATACTGTCATTATGAACATACTATTTCTTTCACAACCAAGTACATCTAACATATAGTTAACCTTGCAGTCAATGAGATAATGACAAATATGATTATGCAGAATTATGGATGCCATGTTCCTAATAGCTTAATTCTAAAAGTAACAAACTAAAAATACTTTCACACAAGCAAATGTGATTGTTTCAATATTAACAAATTGTTTAAAGTTTATATCTAATATATTATTGCATAAAGTGTATTAACAAACAACAAATAAACTTTAGTTTTATTGATGTACTTTTATTGTATCATTTTTATCAACATGTTTCGGCCAGTCATCTAGCGGTCTTCAGTGCAACCTCTTTGATAATAAGAACACAACTGTAACGAAATGTGACTGAATCACTCCACGGTATTAAAAACCATATAATTTCTGGTTAAAATTTACTGTTGAATAATAAAATAAAATATGGATGAGCATAAAAATATTGGAAGTTAAAATTATTTAGAGTGTGTGTGATGTGTACAGCAGGTACATGTGGTGAGTTATAATCCAAAGTGTTGAGCGATGTGTGGACTGGATTGTAATTCACATGTATCTGCTGTACACATCACTCCACACATTCTCAATAATTACAACTTCCAATATTTTTATAATCATCCATATTTTATTTTATTAATTAATTCTAGTATTCAGCCCTTAGGCCGGTTTAGCAGGAACCAAAGCCCAGTCAGGCGACTGGTATGGCTCTGGCACACTGCATCCTGGGCAAGTTCTTAGGGTAGGTTGCCATTTCTTTCCCCCGCCTTTAGACATTCCCACCCTCTCCGCTAGGTGCCTTCACGTCCAACGACGCGAGAGACCTCCAGCAGCAGAAGGTGGAACTCTTTGTGGGCGAGAAATGTCCCGACAAATTTCGCCTAGAATCTGACTTACACGTAATTCTAGGGATCTTTTACATGCTGCAAATCTGCGACATGGAACAGCAGGCTTTACTACCCCTCCAAAGGAAGCCGTGCTGAGGATTTTTTCGCCCTTAAAAATCCGACGGCTTCGGCTGGGTTTGAACCCGCGAACTTGGGTACCAAAGGCCAGCACGCTAACTCTAGACCACCGAAGCCGCTTTTTTTTTTATTATTCAACAGTAAATTTTAACCATAAATTATATGGTTTTTAATACTGCAGAGTGATTTGGACACATTTCATTTCAATTTCAATTTATTTCACTTTCCAACCATCCATCACAAGGTCATGGATATAGAAATTGTCAAACAATATAAGCTATATAAGCAGGTTACAGTTATCATAATAAAATTAGCTTTTAAGCAACTAACATTAGTTCATCACATTAATGACTAATTATAACATTAAAACTCATTAGAGATTTCATTACGTAAAGCTGCGATTATTAACTGTTAAATACAATAAAACCAAAGATTGACCCTATTAGAACAGAGGAGTAATAATATCGGTAATTGAAAAAATATTTTTCATATTAAGATAGATTTCAAAAATATTACATATAACACCTGTACAATAAAACAACTGTATTCATAAACAGGATCAATATGTATTACATTTATAATAGACCTTTATATGACAGTATTGGGAAATACTGTTAAAAACAACTATATAATGAAAATACATAACTGAATATGAAGTTAATGTATGAATATTAAGATTTAAACAGTCTGTAAAATTCTTCCAAGGAATAAAATTAATTCTCATATAAAAACTTCTTTAAGAGTGATTCAAACTTCTTAGGATTGTCAGATTCTTGTTTTATATATACATGAAGGGTATTAAATATCTTTAAACCCATGTAATACATCCCTGTCTGATATTTAGTCAAGTTGGCAGAAGATTGATGAAAGTTTAGGTGTTGTCTGGTGCAAATGCTATGCACTTCATTGTTCGTAGTGAATAATTCTTTATTTTTTATCACAAATATGAGAAGCAAAAGAATGTACAGAGAGGGTAATGGTAAGATTTTAAGTGTAAGAGTGAATTTACTCGAAACCACTTAGTTATTTGGCCAAAAGCTGTATTAAGATAATTTTGAAATTTGCAGACATTTTGGCTTGTAATTAATACCCTTGTATCATCATCAAGCAATATGGCGGTAGCTCTACGTATTATAGCATTTGGCAAATCCTTGATACATAAAAGAAACAACTGTGTTCTTGTTATCAAAGAAATTCCCCTGAAGATGCCCAGATGACTGGCCAAAACATGTTGGTGACAATATTACAGTAAATGTACATCAATAATATTACAGTGAATTTGTTGGTCATTAATACACTTTATGCACCTAATTAATGCACAGAATATAAAACATATCAAAGTAACATATTATTGTTAACAAGACTGCAAATTAAGAACTCCATAATGGGGTACAAAAATGCTACCCATGTGTTCTTTACTTCCAAAATATCATACTGTTTTATGGTATACATATAAATGTTACTGCATTTACTATCACAAGAAATATAAGGCCTTTCTGGTGCCAATTTTCATAAGAATCATAAAGAAATCAACAGAACTATGTGTAAATCTCTTTCACCAAATTTCACCCCAATCAGAAATGTGAAAATTGAACAAAGAAATTCATTTGTGCTCCTAAGTAAAATATGACTTTCACTGCGCCAATTTTCATGGAACTCATGAATACATTTTTTTATCTCCTATATAACATTTTATCCAAATCAGATGAAAATGTAGAAAATACAGACAAAATTTCATTTGCAGTCTCCAGCAATGTATGGCTTGCACTGCACTGACTTTCACAAAGCCAGTCAAAAAATATGGACAGTATGGGTGCAAATTTATTGATGTCCTTATGTTAAGGATAAGTGTCACTAAACCCATTTCACAAAACTGACAGATGCCTGACAATTTCTTGTAAAGAACTCCTATAATGAATTCCACAAAAATATGACAAACAATTTAGTCCATCATAGATAGACGTGGTCTCCAGATAAGGCAGTATTTTTTAGTTCGTACAGAATGCCTAAAAGCAATAACAGCAACTGTTGTTAATGCTGAACTTATAACAGATATCATTAAAGAGCTTCTAGCATTCATATTACACTCATACCAGCTTCTGAATGAGAACAGTATATGATTAAAAAAAAACTTTTTTTTTTAGAAAATACAGGTTATAAATTAGTAAGGCAGACACAGCAATTACAGGCATTATCCATAAATTTCATATTATAAAGTATTAATAATACTATCTGTGGTTAACTTATGGATAACTCCAAAGATGCAAGTGTTACTCAACATATGCTCAAAATGAGACAATCACAAACAGAGAAACATCGATGACCTAGAGCAGTGAACACACCAGGAATCCCAAAGACACTAAAATTATAAGGCCAAGGATTTCAGTAAAATGAAGCCTACACCTTTCTTGGCGGCTACGCCTTAATTCATATAGTGGCAAACACACATGAAGCAGATCTGGAATCATGAATCCCAGATCACGTAATACCTGGAAATAAAATGGAATTAAAATTAGCAAATGTTCATAACAATTCCTTAGATTCACACTGTGATTCTTTGTGTACCAGGTTATTACTATATAACATATCAAGAAACACTGTTCTTCCCCTCACTACTCATCTCTCCAGTCCTACAAAGGGCCAAAGAAACCAACCAAAATGTTTAGAAGTGTACAGTGCAGCTAACTATCTTTCCAAAGAATACACCTCTTTAATTAATTAAATTAAACTAGATTAAATTACTGAGCTTCCAGGAGACTTTGCACCATCAAATACTGCAAATAATTCATAATTAAAATACAAAACCAGATTTTGTTTTGTGTGGGTTATTTAACAATAAGCATACACAGTGTTAATAAATGTGTCAGATCACTCACCTTTATAACTTACATGCAATGCCTGAATTCATCACATGCTGAATACAACATAGCATAAAATGTGCACTATAAGCATAACTATTATTTTCACTTCTCTACCAGTAACTCTTGACTATAAGGTTGACTTAAATGCTTATTAATATAATGACCTTTACAAAAGAAGAGTATCATTGCATTCTGTACTAACCTGGTGTGAATATCCTTCACCTCGAACAACATTTTCAATAAACTGATCTGATCCTCCAGCCAGGACATGAATCAGCGCTATGCCTATTATGCCCAGCACTTTGTAAACTGTGACAGAGTTTTCTGAATGTGCCAGATGTACAACAAGAATTGTTGAAACAAGTTCTGAGAGAGTAAAAAATAACTGGTGATTCCACTGGGAGTAAAAATCATCATTCCAATAATTAACATATGCCCACCACGAATAGTAATGAGCAAAAACAGATGACAGGAACAGAACTAGCATTGAAAATCTTAGCTGTCGTTGGAGCATCAGGAGAGTAAGATGGCGTATACATTCATACAGGGCTATCATGCTAACAACAGTTAGAATCCATATTTTGAATGTATTACTTGTAGCATTGAAGTACAAGTGCTTATATGCTGCTACACCTGTTTCATATGTCCCTGGAAAACAAAATGTTATTCACAGTAAGATTGTGCAAAGCAGAGATTTTATGTCTGTATTTATATGCATGTAATTAGCAATCAACCCACCTTTAAAAACAGTATCCCAGCAGGAACATGAGCAAAAATTTTTGTCCACACTGCGAGAAAAGTCTTCCCAAAAAAAATACAAGATACCAATGTGTATGGGAGGAAAGAACACAGGGGCTAGACAGCCACACAAAACTGCAAGCCAATTACCCCATTTACCAGGTGACTTTCTTTCTGCTCTTGGAAGCCCATATTTATCCATTGTTTAACTATACAATCATCAATGTCAGTGTTGCACATCTGGTTTTCTCCCTTTGTGTATTAGGTACACTAGTGGCAAAACTGGGCCATGCATTCACAAACATGTGAAACCACAACATAATTAGAATGTTGAAACCAGTATTTAGCATACAAGAAATGTCGGTACATTGCGAGGTATCCTCTGGTACACATCACAATGAATGACATCACCTCCGTGTGTAATACAGACTGGATTATAGAGTTTGGTGGTTAATGAAGCATTCCAATCACAGTCGCAGCATTAGGTTACAACAGTGCGCATCCTGGACACACAAAAAGCACGATGTTACAAGTGTGTATTACATCCTTCTTGCATGCACGCATCATATTAAACACTTCACGTACTCGCCAACTCCCCAATAGACAATATTAACCAACACTTCCATGATGTTTACCTGTCACTAGGCAACTGCGGCCGCTAAAATAAATGACGGACGGAGTTCATAAACCGGCTTCTGCAATGAAACTCAAGTGGGAAAATATGTAACGTGTATATTCTGCAAACCCAAGAGATTTTAACCCTTAATTCAAAGCTCCACTCCCAACGCGTAGCCAATGACTTTTGCAGATTACACAGAAGATTTAGCAGTGCACGTGATTAGTTAGTGGCACGGATAAGAGACGGAATGCATGCTGCACTTCTATACCTATAACTCTGATCCATGTTCTATACTATCATACGTGATCTGTGATACTAGATGATCTGTGCTGCACGTGGTGGGAGAGGTGTTCATGTCTAGTGAGTGGTGAACGGGGCAAAAATATTTTGAAATGGCCCCTCATAAATCGAAAGAGAAAGATAAAAAGCACTCTTTTCGTGATCTCAGACGGTTCAAAAAGGAGAAAAAGAAATGGAAGGAAGAGAAGCTACTGAAAGATAGGAATATTGGGTACACTAGTCCGAATTGTTACGATGAAAACACCGAAAGTGAAATTCGTAAAGTGTGTACATTAAGTATAGCAGTACCAGGGTCCATTCTGGATAATGCTCAATCTCCAGAACTCCGTACATATCTTGCTGGACAGATTGCGCGAGCGGCCTGTGTATTTAAAATTGACGAAGTTAGTACATTTAATTTCATATTTAAAGGGTGCGCGTAATGTTTTGTTGAGGGTTTGTACGTACAAGTATGTACGTACCCTTTTCCTCTATCTGTCCCACTCTTGTGAATTTGAACAACTTTTGTATGTTTCTGGTGGTCAGTGAATTCCCTTCTGCGCGTGAAGTTCGGAAACTCGTCATTACGCTTGTTACTTCCCCACAACCTCTCCTCCAAACGATACAATACTTGAGTGCGACTTTAGAATTTGATAGTAATGTAGTCCAAATAAAGGTAGACTTAATGTTGTCTTTCTGCTACGATGACCACCCAACATTCATAAAAAGTTGTATGAACATCATTGGCCATTAACGTTCATAACTTTAACCCTGCTGTCACTAGTGTTATGTAATTCTGTACCTCTGCAGTATCCATAGCTGCTAGATCGAGAACAGTAATTCAGACCTGGTTTTCTTTGAAATGTACTTGCATAACAAGCAATTCTCATCTCATGCTTGAATTACAGTATTGTAGTTCAGCCACTGTTGTGAACGTTTCTGGCAGTTACACCATCATATAAATAAACAAAGCAAAGCATTTTAATATATTCCACCTTCCGTGCATTAACCCAATCCATAATATATAACTAACAAAATGCACTTCAATGTTTGTGATGTATTTTATTCACTGTGTTTTCACTAACATGTTTTGGCTGCTACTGTGGTTATCTTCAGGGTGACGTTATTTCAACAATACACAGGTAAAATGTGATTAGCTATGTCCCTGTCACTCCATTAACAATTAAAAATTATTACAATTTCAGTTAAAATTGTATACGTGATAGCGGCTGAAACATGTTGGTGAGAACATAGTAAATCAAATACATCAGAAACAATGAGGTGCTATATATATATATATATAATAAAGCAAAGCATGTTGTGTTGTGCCATATAATGATTCCTATGAGTGATTGTTGGCAACATAGTTTATGTATGTATGTATTCTTTAGAACAGTATTTGCACTCAGCTGTGTTCCCTGGTGATTTAGTTCATGAAACATGAATACACATAGGATAAGATGACAAATACCACTTTATTGTTCATTCATTGTTCTAGATTGTGGTATTTGATGATTTGGGGACTAAAAATATTGCTGATAGTTCCATACAAGAAGATAATGGTAATGAAGGACGGATTGTGAGGCGCTGTTGTATCCAGCTGGCACGAATATTACAGTATCTAGAATGTCCACAGTACTTACGGAAATATTTCTTTCCTATTCATAGAGATTTGCAATATGCAGGCCTCTTAAATCCATTAGATGCTCCTCATCACTTGCGACAGAATGATGAATTTGCTTTCAGGTATGGTTTATGTGCATATATTTACTGACTCTGTTGAAGTGTGTCATCATTATATGTATTATTTTTGAAAATGAATTTGCTTGTGTGACATCCTATTAGTGCTTTGGCACTGAATGTATATGTAATGCGCAGTGTAATACTCAAAATGCCAAATGCCATATAAATATATCTGCTCCTACTCAGCCCCCATTAAAATCCAGTCTTTTGCAGATCATTAGGGCATTTAATTCCAGTGCCAAACAGTTAACATGCCAAAGCAAGGTCTCAAACTCACAATGCAAGCAACCCAAATTAATTTTGAAATCTATTAAAATATTTTGTTTAAATTTAAGGGATGCTAAGATTAATCTATCATCATCATCCTTGTGGTGGTGGTGGTGGTCATAGTAGTAGTGGTAGTAGTAGCAGCAGTAATAGTTTGTATAACCATAACCACCACCCGCAATAACTTAGTCTATTCCACTGTTATCTCTT
>JGI20169J29049_11449260_pt1 | contig 12134 bp, 2 predicted proteins | sample TergutNc150P1_FD_29049 | JGI IMG/M metagenome (IMG submission 29049) | reverse complement strand
TTTGCGGGTAGAGGGGTGTCACGTGGTCAGCGCAACGGGTCCCCACGGCCGTTAATCTCTGTTTTCTAGACATGGAGCCGCTACTTTTTTATTCAAGAAGCTCCTCAATTGAAGTCCAGGACAGTAAGAGTCTCTAAATGAAATATTTATTTAATTTAGAGACACTAACTCCCCTTCTCTACATTAAATAAGGCGAATCACTTGGAGTCCCTAAAGGAAAAGGCCAGGACATTTAGAGTCTCTAAATTAATAAGGCGAAAACCTATGTGTCTCTAAAGGAATAGGCCAGGACATTTAGAGTCTCTAAAAGTGTAAGGCGATACACTTGGAGTCTCTAAAGTAATAGGCCAGGACAGTTAGGGTCTCTAAATTTAATAAGGCGAAACACTTGGAAACTCTAAAGGAAAATGCCAGGAACGTTAGAGCCTCTAAATTAAATAAGGCGAAAAACTTTTATTCTCTAAAGGAATAGGCCAGTACAGTTAGAGTCTCTAAATTAAATAAGGCCGAACAATTAGTGACTCTAAAGGAATAGGCCAGGACAGTTAGTGTCTCTAAATTAAGTAAGGCGAAACTATTGGAGTCTCTAAAGGAATAGGCCAACACAGATATTGTCTCTAAATTAAATAAGGCGAAACACTTTGAGTCTCTAAAGGAATAGGCCAGGAGACTTGCAGTCTCTAAATTAAATAAGGCGAAATTCTTGGAGTCTACAAAGGAATAGGCCAGGATATTTAGAGTCTCTAAATTTAATAAGAGTAAACTATTGGAGAACCTAAACGAATAGACCAGGACAGTTAGAGTCTCTAAATCTAATAAGGCGAAAGTCTTGGGTTCTCTATAGGAATGGGTCAGGATAATTAGAGCCTCTATATTAAACAAAGCGAAACTCTTTGTGTCTCTAAAGGAATAGGCCAGGACTGTTATAGCCTCTATTATAATAAGGCGATACTCTTGGAATCTCTAATGGAATAGGCCAGGAACTTTGAAGTTTAAAATTAAATAAGGCGAAATTGTAGTGTCTCCAAAGAAATAGGCCAGGACAGTTAGAACATATAAATTAAATAAGGCGAAACACTTGGAGTATCTAAAAGAATAGGACAGGACTTTTAGGGTCTCTAAAAATAAGGCGAAATTTTGGAGTCTCAAAAGTATAGGCCAGGACAATTAGAGTCTCTAAATTAAATAAGGCGAAACTATTGGAAACTCTAAAGGAATAGGCCAGGACAGTTAGTGTCTCTAAAAGAATAAGGCGAAACTCTTGGAGTCTGTAAAGGTATAGGCCAGGACATTTAGAATCTCTAAATTAAATAATGCGAAAAACGTGGATTCTCTAAAGTTATAGGCCAGGACTGTTAGAGTCTATAAATTAAATGAGGCGAAAATCTTAGAGTCTATAAGGAATAAGCCAGGTCAGTTAGAGTCTCTAAATGATATAAGGGAATAAAAATGGAGTCCCTAAAGTAATAGGCCAGGGCAGTTAGAGTCTCTAAATTAAATAAGGCGGAAGTCTTTGTGTCTCTAAAGAATGGGCCAGGACAGTTAGAGCCTCCAAATTAAATAAGGCGAACACTTGGAGTCTCTAAGTGAATAAGACAGGAGGGTTAGAGTCTCTAAAAAAATAACGCGAAATTCTGGGAGTATCTACAGGAATAGGCCAGCACAGTTAGTTTCGAAATATATAAGGCGAAACACTTGGAGTCTCTAAAGGAATATGGCAGGAGTTCAGTGTGTCGAAAATAATAAGGCGAAACACTTGGAGCCTCTAAAGCAATAGGCCAGGACAGTTAGTCTCTAAATTAATAAGGCGAAACGCTTAGAGCCTGTAAAGGGAAAGTTCAGGACAGTTAGAGTCTCTAAATTTAATAACGCGAAACACTTGGATTCTCTAAAGGAACATGCCAGTACATTTAGTCTCTATATCAATTTGTCGAAAAACTTAAAGTCTCTAAAGTAATAGGCCAGGACAGTTAGTCTCAAAATTAATAAGGCGAAACAGAGTCTCTAAAAAATAGGCTAGGACTGTTAGAGACTCTAAATTAAATAAGGCGATAAACTTGGAGTCCCTAAAGGAATAGGCCAGGGCAGTTAGTCTCTAATATAATAAGGCGAAAACCTTAAATTCTCTAAAGGAATAGGCCAGAATTGTTCGAGTCTATAAATTAATTAAGGTGAAACACTTGGGGTCTCTAAATAATATTCCAGGACCGTTAGTCTCTAAATTAATAAGGCGAAATACTTAGAGGCTCTAGAAATTAGGTCAGGAGAGTTAGTCTCTAAACTAATAAGGCGAAACTCTTAGAGTCTCTAAAGTAATAGGCCAAAACTGTGTCTCTAAATTAAATAAGGCGAAAATCTTGCAGGCTTTAAAGGATTAGGCCAGGAGAGTTAGAGTCTCTAAATTAATAAGGCGAAAATCTTAGAGTCTCAAAAGGAATAGGCTAGGACTGTTAAATTCTCTAAATTAAATAAGGCGAAACACTTAGAGTCTCTAAAGGAATAGTTCAGGAACTTAAAGTCTCTAAAAGAGTAAGTCGAAACTCTTCGAGTCTTTAAAGAAATGGCCCTGGACAGTTAGAAACTCTATAATAAATAAGGCGAAACTCTTGGATTCTCTAAAGGAATAGGCCAGGCAATTAGATTCTCTAAAAGAATAAGGCGAAAATCTTGGTGTCTCTAAAGGACTAGGCCAGGAACATTAGTCTCTAAATTAATAACTCGAAAATCTTGAAGTCTCTAAAGGAACAGGCCAGGAGAGTTAGAGTCTCTAAATTAATAAGTCAAAACACTTGAAGTCTCTAAAAGTGTAGGCCAGGACAGTTAGTCTCTAAATTAATAAGGCGAAACACTTAGAGTCTCTAAAGGAATAGGCCTTGAAAAATTGTCTCCAAATTAATAAGGCGAAAAGCTTACAGTCTCTAAAGGAATAGTTCAGGAAAGTTAGAGTCTCTAAATTAAATAAGGCGAAAATCTTCTAGTCTCTAAAGGAATAGGCCAGGACATTCTTTTCTATATTAATTTTCGAAAAACTTAGGATCTCTAAATGAATAGGCCAGGAGAGTTAGAGTATCTATATTACATAAGGCCATACACTAGGTGCCTCTAAAAGAAAAGGACAGGACATTTGTAGTCTCTAAAGTAAATAAGGCTAAACTTTTGCGTTCTCTAAAATAATAGGCCAGGACAGTTAGTGTCTCTAAATTAAATTAGGCGAAACACTTCATGTCTCTAAAGGAATAGGCCAGAACTGTTAGAGTCTCAAAATTAAATAAGGCGAAACACTTGGAGTCTCTAAAAGAATAGGCCACGGCAGTTAGAGTCTCTAAAAGAATAAGGCGAAAATCTTGGGGTCTCCAAAGAAATAGGCCAGAACCGTTAGAGTCTCTAAACAAAATATGGCGAAACACTTGGAGTCTCTAAAGGAATAGGCCAGGACAGTGAAAGTCTCGAAAGGGGTAAGGAGAAAATATTGGAGTCTCTAAACAATAGTCCAGGAGAGTTATAGTCTCTATACAAAATAAGGCGAAACACTTGGATTCGCTGAAGGAATAGGCCAGGATCGTTAGAGTCTGTAAATTATATAAGGCGAAACACTTGGAGACTCTAAAGGAGAAGGCCATGGCAGTTAGAGTCTCTAAAATAAATAAGGCGTTACACTTGGTGTCTCTACAGTGATAGGCCATGATTGTTAGTGTCTCTAAAATAAATAAGGCGTAATTCTAGGGATCTATAAAGGAGTATGCCAGGACAGTTAGAGTCTCCAAATTAAATAAGGCGGAACACATGGTGTCTCTAAAGGAATAGGTCAGGACAGTTTGAGCCCCTAAATTAAATAAGGCGAAACGCTTTGATTCTCTAAAGGAACAGTCCAGGACAATTAGAGTCTCTAAAATAAATAAGGTGAAACTCTTGAAGTCTCTATAGTAATAGGCCAGGACAGTTACAGTCTCCAAATTAAATAAGGCGAAATTCTTCGTGTCTATAAAGGAGCAGGACAGGACTGTTGGAGTCTGTAATTTAAATAAGGCGAAACACTTGGAGTTTCTAAATTAATAGGCCAGGACAGATAGAGTCTATATAAAACGAGGCGAAAAATTTAGAGTCTGAAAAGGAATAGGCCAGGACATTTAGAGTCTCTAAATTAAATAAGGCGAAACTATTGGAGTCTCTAAAGGAATAGGCCGGGACAGTTAGAGCCTCTAAATTATAAAAGGCGGAACACTTGGATTCTCTAAAGCATTAGGCCACGACAGTTAGAGTCTCTATATTAATTAAGGCGAAATTCTTGTGGTATCTGAAGGAATATGCCAATAAAGTTAGTGTCTATAAATTAAATTAGGCGAAAATCTTAGAGTCTCTAAAGGAATAGGCCAGGACCGATAAAGTCTCCAAATTAAATATGGCGAAAAACTTGGTGTCTCCTAAGGAATAGGCCAGGACAGTTAGAGTCTCTAAATTAAACGGGGCGAAAAAATTGGTGTCTCTAAAGTAATAGGCTAGGACAGTTAGAGTCTCTAAATTAAATAAGGCGAAACACTTGGAGTCTCTAAAGGAATTGGCCAGGACAGTTAGAGTCTCTAAATTAAATAAGGAGAAACACTTGGAGTCTCTAAATTAAATAAGGAGAAACACTTGGAGTCTCTAAAGATATAGGCCAGGACAGTTGGAGTCTCTAAATTAAATAACGCGAAACACTTGGACTCAGTAAAGTAATAAGCCAGGGCAGTTAGAGTCCCTAAAATTAAGGCGAAACACTTGGAGACTCTAAAGGAATAGGCCAGGAGAGTTAGAGTCTGTAAATTAAATAAGGCGAAATTATTGGATTCTCTAAAGGAATAGACCAGGACATTTAGAGTCTCTATATTAAAAAAGGCCAAAATTTTAGGGTCTCTGAAGGAATAGGCCAGGATTGTTAGATTCTCTAAATTAAGAAAGGCGAATTTCTTGGTGTCTCTAAAGGAATAGTCTAGGATTTTTAGAGTCTCTAAATTAAATAAGGAGAAAAACTAGTAGTCTCTAAAGGAATAGGCCAGGACAGTTAGAGTCTCTAAAAGAAAAGAGAAAATCTTGGAGTCTCTAAAGGAATAGGCCAGGAAAGTTAGAGTATCTAAATAAAATAAGGCGAAACTCTTGGATTCTCTAAATGAAGAGGCCAGGACAGTTACAGTGTCTAAAAGAACGAGGCGAAATACTCGGAGTCTCTAAAATATTGGCCAGGAAAGTTAGAATCTCAAAATATGAGGTATATCTCTTGGAGATTGTAAAGGAATAGGCCAAGACAATTAGTGTCCCTAAATTTAATAACGCGAAGCAATTGGAATCTCTAAAGGAATAGGCTGGGACAGATAGGTTCTCTAAATTAAATAAGGCGAGAAACCAGGAGTTACTAAAGGAATAGGCCAGGACAGTTAGTGCCTGTAAAAGTGTTTGGCGAATCTCTTTGAATCTCTATAGGAATCGGTCAGGACAATTAGAGACTCTAAATTAAATAGCGCTCAAAACTTAGTGTCTCTAAAAGAATAGTCCATTACAGTTATGGTCTCTAAATTAAATCAGGTGAAACTCTTGGAGTCTCTAAAGGAATAGGCCAGGACAGTTACAGTTTCTAAAAGATTAAGTCGAAAATCTTGGTGTCTCTAAAGGAAGGAGCCAGGATAAATTAAAAAAGGCGAAACACTTGGAGACTCTAAAGGAATAGGCCTGGTCAGATAGAGTCTCTAAATTAAATAATACGAAAATCTTGTATTCTCTAAAGGAATAGGCCAGGACAGTTAGAGTCCCAAAATTAAATAAGGCGAAACACTTGGAGCCTCTAAAGGAATAGGCCAGGACATTTAGAGTCTCTAAATTAAATAAAACGAAATAATGGGAGCCTCTTTAGGAATAGGCCAGTACAGTTAGAGTCTCTAAATTGAATAAGGCGAAAATCTTGAAGTCTCTAAAGGAATAGGCCAGGATCCGTTAGAGTTTCTTAATTAAATAAGGCGAAACTCTTGGATGCTCTAAAGGAATAGGCCAGGAAATTTAAAATCTCTAAAAGAATAAGGCGAAAATCTTATAGTCTCAAAAGGAAAAGGCCAGGACAGTTAGAGACTCTAAATTAATAATGCTAAACGCTTAGAATCTCTAAAGGTATAGGCCAGAAAATTTAGGGACTCTAAATTAATAAGGCGAAACCCTTAAAGTCTCTAAAAGAATGGGCCAGGACAGTTAGAGTCTCTAAACTAATAAGGCGAAAGTCTTAGGGTATCTAAATGAATAGGCCAGGAGAATTAGAGTCTCTAAATTAATAAGGCGATACTCTAAGAGTCTCTAAAGGAATAGGACAGGTCAGTTAGAATCTCTAAATTAAAACTCGAAATTCTTTGTGTCTCTAAAGTAATAGGCCAGGACAGTAAGGGTCTCTAAATTAATAAATCGAAACTTTTAGAGTCTCTAAAGGAATAGGTCAAGACAGTTAGAATCTCGAAATTAATAAGGCGAAACACTTAGAGTCTCTAAAGGAATAGGCCAAGAGGGTTAGAGTCTCTAAAATAATAAGGCCAAACTATTAGAGTCTCTAAAGGAATAGGCCAGGAGTGTTAGAGTCTCAAAATTAATAAGGCGAAATACTTAGAGTCTCTAAAGCAATAGGCCAGGAATGTTAGGGTCTCTAAATTAATAAGGCGAAACGCTTAGAGCCTCTAAAGGTATAGGACAGGACAGTTAGTGTCCCTAATTTAAAAAGGCGAAACACTTTGAGTCTCTAAAGCAATAGGCCAGGAGAGTTAGGGTCTCTAAATTAATAAGGCGAAACTGATAGAGTCTCTAAAGGAATAGGCCTGGAATGCCATAGTCTCTAAATTAATAAGGCGAAATTTTAGAGGCTCTAAATGAATAGGCCAGGACAGTTAGAATCTCTAAATTAATAAGGCGAAAAACTTATAGTCTCTAAAGGTATAGGCCATGACAGTTAGAGTCTCTAAATTAATAAGGCGAAAGACCCAGTCTCTAAACGAATAGTGTAGGAGAGTTATTGGCTCTAAATTAATAAGGCGAAACTCTTAGAGTCTCTAAAGGAATAGGACAGGACTGTTAGGGATTCTAAATAAATAAGGCGAACGTCTTAGGGTAACTAAAGGAACAAGCCAGGACAGTTAGAGTCTCTATATTAATAGCGCGAAAATATTATAGTCTCTAAAGGAATAGGCCAGGAGTGTTAGAGTCTCTAAATTAAAAAGGCGAAACTCTAGAGTCTCTTAAGTTATAGGACAAGAGAGTTAGAGTCTCTAAATTTTTAAGGCGAATCTCTTGTGATCTCTAAAGGAATAGGCTAGGAGAGTCAGAGTTTCTAAATTAATAAGGCGAAACTCTTAGAGTCTCTAAAGGAATAGGCCAGGAGTGTTAGAGTCTCTAAATGAATAAGGCGAAACTCTTATAGTCTCTAAAGGAAAAGGCCGGGACAGTTAGAGTCTCTAAATTACTAAGGCAAAAATTTTAGAGTCCCTAAAAGGATAGGCCAGGACACTTAGAGTCTCTATATTAATAAGGCGAAAATTTTAGAGTCTCTAAAGAACAGGCGAGGGGAGTTAGAGTCTCTAAATTAATAAGGCGAAATTCTTAGAGTCTCTAAAATAATAGGCCAGGACAGTTAGTGTCTCTAAATTAATAAGGCGAACACATTAGAGTCTCTAAAAGAATAGTCCAGGGCAGATAGAAACTCTAAATTAATAAGGCGAAATGCTTAGAGTCTCAAAAGTAATAGTCTAGGAGATTTAGAGTCTCAAAATTAATAAGGCGAAACTCCTAGAGTCTCTAAAGTAATAGGCCTGGACTGTTAGTATCTCTAAATTAATAAGGCGAAACACTTAGAGTCTCTAAAGGAATAGGCCAGGACAGTTAGAGTAACAAAATTAATAAGGCAAAAATCTTAGAGTCTCTAAATGGATAGGCCAGGAGAGTTAGAGTCTCTAAATTAATAAGGCGAAACACTTAGAGTCTCTAAAGAATAGGCCAGGAAATTTAGAGTCTCTAAATTAATAAGGCGAAACAATTAGAGTCTCTAAAAGAATAGACCAGGAGTTTTAGAGTCTTTAAATTAATAAGGCGAAACTCTTAGAGTCTCTAAAGGAATAGGCCAGGACTGTTTAAGCTCGAAATTAAAAAGGCGAAACGCTTAGAGTCTCTAAAGTAATAGGCCATTACAGTTAGTGTCTCTAAATTAATAAGGCGAAACTCTTAGCGTCTCTAAAGGAATAGTCCAGGAGATTTGGTGTCTCTAAATTAAAAAGGCGAAACACTTAGGCTCTCTAAAGTAATATGCCAAGACAGTTAGGGTCTATAAATTAATAAGGCGAAATTCTTAGTGTCTGTAAAGGAATAGGCCAGGAAATTTAGTGTCTCTAAATTAATAAGGCGAAAATCTCAGTCTCTAAAGGAATAGTGCAGGAGAGTTAGGCGCTCTAAATGAATAAGACGAAATTCTTAGAGTCTCTAAAGGAATAGGACAGGACAGTTAGAGTTTCTAAATTAATAAGACGAAATTCTTAGGGTCTCTAAAGTAATAGGCCAGGACTGTTAGGGAATCAAAATTAATAAGGCGAAAGACTTAGGATCTCTAAAGGAACAAGACAGGACGGTTACAGTCTCTAAATTAAGAGCGCGAAAATATTATAATCTCTAAAGTAACAGGCCAGGACAGTTAGAGTCTCTAAATTAATAAGGCGAAACACTTAGAGTCTCTAAAGGAATAGGCCAGGACAGATAGGTTCTCTAAATTAATAAGGCGAAACACTTAGAGTCTCTAAAGGAATAGGGCAGGACAGTTAGAGTCTCTAAATTAATAAGGCGAAACACTTTGAGACTCTAAAGTGATAGGCCAGGAGAGTTAGTCTCTAAATTAATAAGGCGAAACACTTAGAGTCTCTAAAGGAATAGCCCAGGACATTTAGAGTCTCTAAATTAATAAGGCGAAACACTTAGAGTCTCTAAAGTTATAGGCCAGGACTCTCTATATTAATAAGGCGAAAGTTTCAGTCTCTAAAGGAATAGTGCAGGACAATTAGGGATCAAAAATAAAGGCGAATCTCTTAGAGTCTCTAAAGTTATAGGACAGGACAGTTAGTGTCTCTAAATTAATAAGGCGAAACTCTTAGAATTTCTAAAGGAATAGGCCGAGACGCTTAGGGAATCTAAATTAATAAGTCGAAAGTCTTAGAGTCTCTAAAGGAACAAGCCAGGACAGTTAGAGTCTCTATATTAATAGCGCGAATATATTACAGTATCTAAAGTAATAGGCCAGGAGATTTAGAGCCTCTAAATTAAAAATTCAAAACACTAGAGTCTCTACAGTTATAGGCCAGGAGAGTTAGAGTCTTTAAATTTGTAAGGCGAAAATCTTGTGATCTCTAAAGGAGTAGGCTAAGAGAGTTAGGGTCTCTAATTTAATAAGGCGAAAATATTAAAGTCTCAAAAGTAATAGGCCAGGAAAATTAGAGTCTCTAAATAAATAAGGCGAAATATTTAGAGTCTCTAAAGGAACAGGCCAGGACAGTTAGAGTCTCTAAATTGATAAGGCAAAACACTTAGAGTCTCTAAAGGAATAGGCCAGGACAGTTAGAGTCTCTAAATTAATAAGGCGAAAACTTAGAGTCTCTAAAGGAATAGGCCAGGAGAGATAGAGTCTCTAAATTAATAAGTCGAATATCTCAGTGTATAAAGGAACAGTTCAAGACAGTTAGGGGCTCTAAATTTATAAGGCGAAACAATTAGGGTCTCTAAAGGAATAGGTCAGGACAGTTAGAGTCTCTAAATTAATAAGGCGAAACTCCTAGAGTCTCTAGAGTAATAGGCCAGGACTGTTAGGGAATTACAATTAATAAGGCGAAAGACTTAGGGTCTCTAAAGGAACAAGACAGGACGGTTACAGTCTTTATATTAAGAGCGCGAAAAGAGTATAATCCCTAAGGGAATAGGCCAGGAGATTTAGAGTCTCTAAATTAATAAGGCGAATCTCTTAAAGTCTCTAAAGGAATAGGCCAGGACAGATAGGTTCTCTAAATTAATAAGGCGAAACACTTAGTGTCTCTAAAAGATTAGGCCAGGACAGTTAGAGTCTCTAAATTAATAAGGCGAAACTGATAGTGTCTCTAAAGGCATAGGCCAAGAAAATTAGTGTCTCTAAATTAATAAGGCGAAAATCTTAGTGTCTCTAAAGAATAGGCCAGTAGAGTTAGAGTCTCAAAATTAATAAGTCGAAAATCGTAGAGTCTCTAATGGTATAGCCCAGGAAAGATAGAGTCTCTAAATTAAAATGTCGAAAACCTTAGAGTCTCTAAAGGAATAGGCCAGGACAGTTGGTGTAACTAAATTAATTAGGCGAAACTCTGAGAGGCTCTAAAGGAATAGGCCAGGAGAGTTAGAGTCTGTAAATTAATAAGGCGAAAGTCTTAGAGTCTCTAAAGTAATAGGCCAGAAGTGTTATAGTCTCTAATTTAATAAGGCGAAAATCTTAGAATCTCTAATGGAATATGCCAGTACAGTTAGAGTCTCTAAATTAAGATGGCGAAACGCTTAGAGTCTCTAAAGAATAGGCCAGAACATTTAGAGTCTCAAAATTAATATGGCGAAATCTTAGAGTCTCTAAATGAATAGGCCAGGACAGTTAGTGTCTCTAAATTAATAAGGCGAAACCCTTAGATCTCTAAAGGAATAGGCCAGGACTGTTAGAGTCTCTAAAATAATAAGGCGAAACACTTAGAGGCTCTAAAAGAATAGGCCAGTACAAGTAGAGTCTCTAAATTAATAAGGCGAAACACTTAGAGACTCTAAAGGAATAGGCCAGGACAGTAAGAGTCTCTAAATTAATAAGGCGAACTCTTAGATTCTCTAAAACAATAAGCCAGGACCTTTAGGGTCTATAAATTAATAAGGCTTAAAACTTAGAGTCTCTAATGGAAAATGCCAGGACAAAGAGTCTCTAAATTAATAAGGCGAATGTCTCAGTCTCTAAAGGAAATGTGCAGGACAGTTAGGGTTTCTAAATGAATAAGGCGAAACTCTTAGAGTAACCAAATGTATAGGCCAGGACAGTTAGTGTCTCTAATTTAATAAGGCGAAACACATAGAATCTCTAAAGGAATAGGCCAGGAGAGTTAGAGTCTCTAAATTAATAAGGCGTAACACTTAGAGTCCCTAAGAATTAGGCCAAGAGTGTTAGAGTCTCTAAATTAATAAGGCGAAACCCTTAGAGTCTCTAAAGCCATAGGCCACGACAGTTAGGGTCTCTAAATTAATAAGGCGAAACTATTAAGGTCTCTAAAAGAATAGGCCAGGACTGTTAGTGTATCTAAATTAATAAGGCGAATGTCTTAGGGTCATGAAATTAACAAGCTTGGACAGTTAGGGGCTCTATATTAATAGAGCGAAAATATATTCTCTAAAGGAATAGGCCAGGAGAGTTAGAGTCTCTAAATTAAAAAGTCTAATCTCTAGTGTCTCTAAAGGAAAAGGCCAGGACAGTTAGTGTCTCTAAATTAATAAGGCGAAACACATTTGATCTCTAAAAGAACAGGCTAGGAGGGTTAGTGTCTCTAAATTAATAAAGCGAAATTCTTACATTCTCAAAAGAAATAGGCCAGGGTATTTAGAGTCTCTAAATTAATAAGGCGAAAATTTTAGAGACTCTAAAAGAATAGGCCAGGACAGTTAGGGATTCTAAATTAATAAGACGAAATTCTTAGAGTTTCTAAAGGAATAGGCCAGGAGAGTTAGAGTCTCTAAAATAATAAGGCGAAGTTCTTAGAGTGTCTAAAGGAATATGCCAGGATATTTAGTGTCTCTAAATTAAAAAGGGCGAAACACTTAGAGTCTCTAAAGTTTTAGGCCAGGACAGTTAGAATCTCTAAATTAATAAGGCGAAACACATAGAGTCTCTATACGAATAGGCCAGGAGTGTTAGTGTCTCAATATTAATAAGGTGAAACTCTCAGAGTCTCTAAAGGAATAAGCCAGGACAGTTAGGGTCTCTAAATTAATAAGGCGAAACTCTTAGTTTCTCTAAAGCATAGGCGAGGAGCGTTAGAGTCTCTAAATTAATAAGGCGAAACTCTTAGAGTATCTAAGGGAATAGACCAGGATTGTTAGAGTCTCTAAAT
>JGI20169J29049_11449267_pt1 | contig 12216 bp, 7 predicted proteins | sample TergutNc150P1_FD_29049 | JGI IMG/M metagenome (IMG submission 29049) | reverse complement strand
ATTATTATTATTATTATTATTATTATTATTATTATTATTATTATTATTATTATTATTATTATTATTATTATTATTATTATTATTATTATTATTATCTATCCACGCACTAAACACGCCTTATTCTAATGATACAAAAAGCAATAAGCAGAGTTAAACATTTTCCGAATAGAATTCAACACGCCGCACCCCCTCAAAATTTGGTATATTTTACAGTTAAATTAAATGTCTCGTATTTTATTATATTTAGCGTTTTATATCCTCCTGTATATCGTAATATCAAAATCTGTGAACACAATATGACTTGGGGTAACTGATTTTGAAATTTTAATTTTTCTTGAATGGAATTTAATAGTCTGAGGAATACCACTTATTGGACGAGGCGTGCAGCTATGTAACGTAATAAATAGTTGTGTTGATGGTAACTGATAGCTATTTTGTTATTGGTTTCGATGCTAGACATTTTTCTTTTCTATTGAATGTTTACGTGTCAGCAAAAGGTGTTCTCTTTCCGCTAACAGTAATTTTCCTGCATACGAATTCAGAAAAGCCCGACTAGAAGCAGTGAGTCTGAATCATAAGACATTCCGTCTACGGCTAAGAGATGACGGTAAGGTCTAAGGGAAGAAATACAGTCTGTCAAAGAATTAAAACTGCGTTGGGTAGACTGTGTATAAGGGCACTACATACAAGGTTTTGTGTTCAGTACAAAACTTCTTGGGTCATTGAAGTAGAGGTATTATAAAGGTATGTCAAATTGTGAAATTGAAATTAAACGGTAATTCTTCACCAACAACGGTTTGCGTCCGACGTTTTGTTCACTCTCGGTTACAGAAAGTTTGGCTCGTTATACAAGTTTCTGTGTTCTATTTCAGTGTGACAGTGACCTACTGTTTTACTGGTTAGCTTCAAATATGACAGGTTCACATAATATTGATTATAATGGATTGTAGAACATAACGGACGTGGAGGAACGGACAGAATATCGGCTGATGTGAGGAGACTGGATAAGCAGGTTATGGTTAAACTGAGGTGCGGTGTTGAACAAAACAAGTGTTCACATTCAACAGCCTGGCTTGTTTAGAGATCTCATAATGGTACTCCTAATTCTTCCTCCTTTTTTCCGTGGCGACTGACCAATTGCGGCAAGGGCAATCACATTTTCTGTAAACACTCTGTTGCATCTTCATAGGACGTGTAAGCATGTGTTTACATAGACAGATTGTTCCGAAACGTTATATAAAATCCAGACTCTGTAGAATCACCCAAAAGAAGGAATACAACGTTTAGAACAAGAAGGCAGTTTGAAATAAAAAATTTAAAAATACTTTAGAAGAATCACACAAAGAGCACGTCAATTCCAGGCAGCCAATTTCTGGTCCAGATAAAACAGCTTCCAGTGCGTTACAGCGTTGTTACGAAATAGATGCAATTGAAACACAGTACGTTTTAAAAGTCACCAAACGACAGTGTCACTCTCTGTTATGAAACCAACCGAAAGAAGATTGCTAAAACTAAAACTCTATTCCATCTCTGTAGTATTCAGTTGCGCTACGTTCACAGCAGAAACGCCTGGCGATACTCGCTGTAATGGCGCTTATAATGTCTTCACATAATTTGTGGCCATTCGGTGTGTTCAAGAGAACATGGTCCTAGAGAAAACACAATTTACTACTAGTAAACTGCAGAACACCCAGAGGTACACCTTAACACCAAATATCTTCAACACGTAACAAAATGACAAAAAATCACTATTAAAAATTACATTATATTCAGAACAGTTTCAGCAAAAAAGTATGCAACTGCTTAGTCTTCAAATACAGACACAACGCCACACTCGAAATTCTTATAGCTGATCATACAAATTCCAACATAAGTAATAAAAATAACACTAATAGTACAATTATGTGTATATTATCACTTTAAATTTCGAAAAATCCTTATACCAACCGACACATTATTAAGCTAATAATTTTATTCATAATTTATTACGATTAATAATAGCAGTTGTGTGCTAAAAGACATAAATCTATTCACTCCTATATTAAAAACAAAATATTTTATTCTAAAATGATAGATTTCGTCACTTTCTTAAGATAATAACTCCGTAACCACCCGGAAGATGGAATATGTCTGAAACGGACGTTACTTAATAAGATTGTGTATTATTAAATACAGAATGGAAAAATATACAGTCTGCAAACTTAGGAAAAGGACTGGAACGCATGTCAGTTTTGAATATGATATAACATAACCCTGACTGATGATTTTCCATGCTTTTTCCTCAGTTGTAAAGCAAATGGCAGGGTAAAACAGGCAAAGAAGGGGCACGGCCCGCACTCTTCCTCATTTTTGTGTTGTTCTATGTATTGTTGGTTTTATGTCGTTCTCTCTATTGTTTGTGTGTGTATGTGTACTGTACTGTACTCTACTACACTGGGTGGCTAACAAATTGCAGTTAAATGTATCATATCATAATGAAATCAAACATTTATATGTTTAGATGATTTATTAGAAATATTTCAAAAAATACGTTTTAATGAAAATAATTTCCAGTGTGACCATTTAAATAATATAAGCAGGAATATTTGCGAGAGACACCTTGAATTTCAATTTGACGAATTTTCTCCAACAATGTCATCAATCAATACAATTCCACTGTACAACTTCTAGACTAGAGAAATAACTATGTCACGAGACTTCAGTTTAAATTAATAATTTTAATTCCAAACTTTTGTTATTTATTCCTTTTAAAACAGAAGAAAACATTTGCTAACAATTCAAAGATTTTTTTCCCCACGGAGCAACAACCCCTAGTGAGCCGGAGTCTTCTCATTAAGAGGTCTCACTGTCACATTCAGACGCACCAAAATAAGTAGAACTCTTCTGGAAGAGTGAATAGCCCGAAGCAGAGGCCTCTAACTGACAACAAACAACAACCAACAGACAGACGTACTTGCCCTTGCGGGAATAGAAACCGCAAAACCAGCAAGCGAGCGGTTGTGGATTTGCAACTTAGACCACGTGACCACTGGGAATGGTACAAATAAAAACATTTTAAAGCCAATTTCGTAGATAAAATTCTGTGTTTAAGATAGCGAAAGACACGGCAGATTCCAGCATAGACGTTCCAAATAAGACTGTCCACACTTGAACCGGATAATTTCAAGCAAGAATTTGGACTTTGCTAGTTCCCAAAAAATCACCGAACACTATAACTACCGAAACAAAGTCGGAGATTAAACTTTTAACGAAGTAAAATTTTCTTGTTGTCTAAGAATAAAGGTATGAAAACATGCAGAGGGCGTTGATATAAATATTCATTTTTTTTGCATCTCGTTTACAGAAGTAGGAAACGGATTTTAAGCACACTACAAAAGAACAACACCTCGAATAAAAGAGGTAGAAGAAAGAGAGAATATTCAGGGTAATTAAATGTGCCTACATAAAGAAAAATCCTAATTTCCTTTCCAAGCATTACGCCATGCTCTCCAATCTGCAACACATTTAATGAAGAGCTTTATAACTGCACACAGAGTCAGAAAGAAACTTCGTCTTCGGTTACAACAGTAAATATGGCGGCAATTTCAAGTTAAATTAAAATAAATGAATTGATTGCTGAAAATTCCAAATATAAAAGCACTAACTTAAGTATTGTTCCGATACTGAAATGACTGGAACGAACTAGATGAAAATGGTACATCTGTTCCTTAAGTAATTAAATTTTGCTACATTGTGAGTTATCCAGTGACAGCAATAAACAATTCACGTCCCTACTACGAATTTCTCAGAATACGAATGTTGAAACTTACAGGTGACCTAGATATCTCCATTTATCTAGAAGTTACCAAATTAACAATTCTGACCTACTAATTTCCATGCCCCATTAATAATGCAGTTTAAAACGTTATTGATTATTTTGGGTCAGGGAAGTTTATAACAATGGCTTCAAGCGCCCAGTGTAGTCCGTACAGTTCTGACTGTCCGACGCTCATAATAGCGCTGTGAACATGACCAACACTAAGTGATCGCGGACTGCCTACAGTATTGAGCAACATGTAATCTTTTAAATAAATTTGTTTCGGGCAGGTTTTTGCATGGAGAGAGAAGAAATAAAAGTAAAGGGACTTTCGGAGATTCGTTTCAGTTGGATTATATTCTTAATTAGATTAGCGGGAATTCCGTTTAAGATGAAGAAAATGTCGATTGCTTACGTCATCTATATGATAACAGTGTATATCTGTACTTGCTGTATGTTTCTAGGATTGTTAGTCGATGTGTACATATACAGGGACGATTTGTGCCACGTCATGTTAAATATTCGTTCCTTAACTGGAATCATTGCTGTTGTTTGGATTGATTTTTCCTGCAGGTAAGTCACAACACTTTGCATGACATATGTAACATCACAGGTATTTTTATATTAAATACAGCATCAATTTTAGTACAATGTTTGAATAAAATTATCATTTAATAAACTGAAAATTTTCAATATAAGGGATAGAATTATTTGTATCTGTCTTGTAATTTTTTTTAAGTTTTTGTGAAGCAAATTTAACAATGGTGAAAAATACATGTACTCCTTCGTTTTTTTTTGCATCTAATATAAAGTGTCTGTTCATTGTGGATATAACTTCTGGAACTGTTGCAATAGATACCTGAAATATTTCATTTTAAAAAATATTCAGTATTATTGAAAGATTTTTGAATGTAAGTTCATGAATATTTTCAATCAAATCACGTATGGTTTTTGTTGTCTTCTAGGTTTTTAGATTGTTAAATTATTTCGTTTTTAAGTTAGTCGGATGTAATGCACATAGAAATAATATATTTATGTATTTTTTGTTAAAAGAGTATGTTTCGTTTTTGGAATTTATAATTAGATGGAACTTCAAGTACAAATTACAATTTACAGTGACTAGAGTTCCAAATGCTGTTAGCAACAATAAACATGAAATACGTTAGAGGATACAGAGAAAATAAAAGTAACGGCAGGAAACACATAATCCTCATGCCTCAACTTCGAACGACAGAACATTTAACAAAACGAAGACCGATACACACAATTGGACTCCAATTATTGATAAAAGTTTATTTTAGTAAATAGCCCTTTTTAATTTATATGAATAGTTAGTTTGAAGGTAATAATAGGAATTGAAGAAATTATAATATATCGTATTTAATTATCAAATCTTACGAGAAAACTACAGTTGTGTTAAAGTTCCATTTTTATATTAAAAAGTGTTATACACAACCTGTTGACGGTCCCAGAAGCCTGAAACAACGTAGACAACATATAAAAATATGAATTAAAGAGTTCTGTTAGACGGCGTTTGTTTTTGTTTATTATTAATACATAAAAATAACATCCAAATCTTTTTTCTTACAACAAGTTTATGTTTCACAAACATTATATACTGATGTGGTTTAATTTTGTCAGATTTCGAAAAAGCAGTATTGAACGTGTGATGGACCTAACAGACAGCTTCACGTGGGAAGATATGCCGACCAGAGACCCTGACACCGGACACTTAACAGCAGCAGGATGGATTCCGCTCATTCAGATGTACACTACTCGTGTAACTGCTGTGACTTTAGCCTTTCATTGTGTCCATTCAACAATACGCGTCGTGAAAAGTCACGAAACGTTAGTCATTGCGTGGTATCCATTCGACTGGACTGTTTCACCGTTCTATGAACTGGTTAACATCTCACAGGTAAAATTCTTTAATGTTAAAAAATAAAATAAAAGTACTATCAAACAGTTCTCTATTATTCTTAAATTAACCGTCTGACTTATTAGAACCTGGAAAGAATTTGCTATGAAGCTCTACCCGACTAATCGTCGTCCTATCGAAGAAATATTATTTGAAACACAGAAGGACACAAAGAAAATCCCTGGTACAGCCGGTATTAGGACTGGCATCTGCTGAATACAAGTGCATAGAACTACCGTTGCACAAACTGGTGGGTTTAACGGCAGTTTTATTTGCTGATATCGTGTTCAAGAGCCGCTATCAATGGTGACTCAGACAGATGTAAAAAAAATTTTTCATATATTAAATCAAGACACTGCGAAACGTTTAAAATATTTTTTACCAAAAAAATATAACACTGATTTGTCACATGTTTCAGGGCACCTTTATAAGTCTCTCCCAAATATTAAATCCCCCCTCCATTTGTACATCCAGTTTCATATCCGACATCACATGATCTTTCTGCCAAACTGCTACCAAAGTAAGAAAGTTAAAACATGAAGACGCACAGTGGCGCTCGTTAACAAAGCTATATAATTTGTTTTGTAGCAAATTTACCCAATGTATATTATTTCCTTTAGTGTTATGAAAAATATTTTTACCTACCAGAGCATTGTGGGGGATTAATATATTTGGAGTGTGACAAATTATGTCCTGCTTTCTTTTCGTCCGACATAGGAGTGTAATATTTTTATATAAATTTATAATGAAAATTAATAACATATTTTGCAGTAAGTCAATTTACAAAACCAAAACTCTGATTGATAGATGTATCCAGCAATAGAATTTTTGAAAACAATGCTTTCTTAAATATAAACTTTAATACAAACCCTCAATTCTCATTAAATTAGCCCATTGTTTTTTTTTGTTAAATATTGTTTCTTGCTTTATAGCACTTATTCACATTTCACGCAATATCCAATGGACAGATGGAATGTAGCTGTATTTTGAAAGTACTTAGACAAGGAAATAATTAGTATATACTTAATTCAGATTGCAGATTCTTCTAAATGCAAATTCAGTCACTAAATACTTCTGTTATTTATTAGGTGAAAACTTTCATCCCGTACGACGAAACACGATGTGAAATTTGGCACCAAAGTTTGTACATATATAACATTCATGCAGTGGCCTTGGTTTAGGCTGGAATTAGTTTCATCATCATCCCTAAATGACCTGATTTTATGACAAAACTCAGCTATTTCTATGAATGTCTTTGCAGTTTTTATCATCATTCCATCAAATGGGTCTAGTCTTCGGTTTCCCCTGTCTGAATACCATTTTGATAGCCGTGATCTGTGCTCAGTTCCAAAAGTTGAAAGCGGCCATATTGGATATCAGACAGCAACATATCACGCCTCATCACGTGCAGGAAAATAAGCAAGTTCATAAAATTGGGAAGTGTAACTTGCAAGGAAATCTTAATGCGTGCATTCGACTCCACCAGGAAATAATGGAGTAAGTTCGTAATTAATTTGCAGCGAGTAATGTATTGACGTGACTGCAATTGCCAAAATGTATTTGGAACGTCTTCTATCAAATAAAGTGCAATAAAGTCAGTCTCTCTTAAAACAATTTCTGACAACTACAGCCAATGTATACAATAGTAATACTTTAAAACGTTGACAATTCCCTTCACCTATATCTTCCAGTAATATCAATACACCTCTGTCTCACAGGTTCATGCAGCAACTGGAAGATGCACTGAATGTCTCTCTGTGCGGCCACTTTCTGATTTTACTAGTTGGAATGTGCTTCGCTGCATTTTCTGTAGTTATGGTACAGTATAACAAAGCTTGGAACTTTTATCATAAAAAATATCAATGTTGTGAATTGTGAGGCTGTGTAGTCCGGTAGATGTGAACTCACATGCTGCGTGCACCCTCAGATTAGAACATCTATCTATTATCTTCAGGCACGTCTGTGACAACTGCGTATTGCTCCTATCAATAAGATTTTAGTGTCAAATTACATGAGAATAATTGCATTCATTACAACTGGTAAACATTTATGCCTTTAATTTAAAAAAAAAATGCATCGACCTTACAGTTTCATCTTCAAGTCAACAGTATAAACACATAAAAGGAATGGTTTATCTTTGTATTAGGTTTTGGATTAAAGTATAAATTTTACAGTTTGCTAAATTACATTTTTCTCTGTCAAAACGATTTTATTCAAGACAAATTTAAAGTGTTAAAATTTTAAAATATTTTAATGACTGTTAAAAGTTTCTTGAGTTCTACTACAGTATCGTCACTTAGTAAATGAGTATAAAACACAGGGTTTGTCGATGTTTTGCAAGTCCTGTATATATTGTGGATTTATTTTCGGGATTTGATTTCTTACGTATGAAAATTAATATATTTTAGTTAATGTTTCTTAAGTGTTGACTTAATTGTAATTCTTTCACTTTTTGTTGTTCTTACTTGTAATTGAGGAGTGGCTGTTGATAATGAGGTATAGATGTTTCTGCTGTTTGTAGGTGTTGCTTCGTCTACTGTTCGGTAGTTACGAACTGTTAGTAAGAGGCGTGTAGTGTGTTTAACGTTTTGAATCCACGATGCCAACTCTCCGCTGCCATATAACAGTACTTCCAAATTAAATATTTTTTTTGTAAGTGCAATCTTATTACTTTCTTTTTGCCTTTTCAGTTTCCCAATATATACAGTACTTTTCGACATGGTGTTAGTTCTTCCTTCATGTGTTAAGTATAACATTACTTTTGTTTTTATATCTACCATAAATGATGAAAAATTAAAAAAAAAGACGTTACATGTCCTAACGTCCCAAATCAGTCCTCAACTGAAATACTACTGTTAGTAAAGCTACTGCCTCCCTATATTATCATCCTCCTGTCAGGACTTTTAAGTATGGCATTGTGTAGCATTGACAGACGCACTTTTGTTACTGAAATTCCTTTTCTGTTATTACTTTCATGCTATATAATATAAATAGAGTAGAGAAGATCCGATATTTTACATTATGAGACGTTCCTATTTGAAGATCGAATATTTGGACGACACACAACAGCCTATACTTTCATTTATTTCACTCTTTCTTACCACAGAAAATGTGTGAAATTTACTTTGGCCAGTTCCATGTGAGGAGTGTTACATCCTTTATCCATAAAATGTTTATTATTATTTTTGAAATACACTTGCCAAAAGGAACCCTGCAATGTTTTCAATCACAGTACGTCACATGGATTTGTTGCTCGGAATTTCAAGGAAATATTTTTAAGGCGCAGCCGTACTCACTCAAACACATGAAAATCAGTAGGATCCCTCTGGACCATTGATCAACCCAACTCAAAGATCTCTACTTGACCACTCACAACACTCACAATAGACAGATATCTATACTTTTGGCCGAAATTCAACCCACAGTCCCACCAAACCAGAAGCCGCAATCCCACTTCTTAGACTGCGCGGCCAGTGGGGTAGAAAATGTCATGGGAAAACGTGTAAAAAATATTAAGTTTTGAAAAACTCCATAACTCTTTTAGTGAGATTATATTACTTTAAGTAACTGTGCCTACAATTCAGATATTAAATCGATTAATATATAAACATCAGCATTTGAAGTATCTCTCACAACAACTCCATGCAACGTAACATAAAGGGAAAGAAACGAATAAGAAATTAGGAAAATATAAGTATAAATTAGAATTTCGTCTCTTTTGGAAATGTTGACTTAGAAGGGACAACTGTAGTGCGAAGCAAGGCCATGTTAGAGGGGATATGTAAAAACACACAACAGTCTATTGTGGAGTGAAGAAATTACACAACAGGCGGTTGAACATCATCTTCATAATATTCAGGTTGGTGTCTGATGTGTTGTTACTTGCAAAAGAATAATTGGTCCAAACTTTTTTAATAAAAACATAAATTCCAAACTTTAACTAAATTTGACTCTTTGAGACTTCGAAAGAATTGACAAATTATTCGAAGGAGTTACTTCATTCATAACAAGACAGGCAAGGTACTGTAATGTAACATTCAGACGGGTTCGTGCATTCAATGTTACAGTGGAAAAGGAATACATTTTACATATTCTGAATGCGAGTTTGTGGCCATGTGCATGTGGCATATTGTCATTTGTGACCTGTCGGTCTCTAATATATTCTTCCACTTTGCTTCATAAAAGGCAGAATTTTTGAATATAAAATGCGTGTTCTGTTTTCTGTACAAATTTTTCTGTACCATTTTTTATATTAAGAAAAACCGAAGGAGATATCATCTCAAATATGATTAGGTACTCATGTAACGCACCCGTTATTTTTGTTAGACTTGAACGAAACTTGAATATTCTCGACATATTTTCGAAAATATTGAAATAACAAATTTAATGAAAATGCTTCCAATTTGGTGGTGTTCCATGTGGGTGAATATGATGAAGCTAATAATCACTTTTCGCAGATTTGTAAAACTGCCTAAAATATAACAGCTCACACGAAAATTCTGCCGCCCCTGGCATTAGCTGAAGGCAAGTGAGTCTTGAACAAATTCTTGATCCCTAAATTCCACTCTTCTAAACTTTAAAGCCTTTTAATTTTGGCGTCACGCTGACAGTTAAATTTTATGTAACAATTCCGGAAGTAGTTTCAAATATTTTCCAAGAAATGTTTGCTGAGTATATTGTTATTTGTTGGCGGAATTTAAATATATCCCACAAACAGAGGAATATCTCCACTACTGTGTGATATAAGGAAAAATTTGCCAATATATTGTCGAATAGTGGCAAAAAAGTACGTCTTGTTCGCTACAACTGGACGACTGGCAGCTCGCAGTTTCTCGATTATTATTACGGATTTGCAGGGGGACATCGCTTAGGACATGCGCAGTGCCATATAATTCAAAACCGAACAAAAATAAAGTGTGCATTCAGATTAATTTAATTTGACTGACTTAACTTTTGTTGTTGGAAAGCTTTTAGAAGTTTTTATTGTTTCTTTTGTATATTGTTATAATAAAGTATTTTTGTTCCAGAACTGGGGAGACTACGTAAATATAAGTCAAACGGTGGTACTTTATGTTTTATTCGCTAGTGACGTGTTTCTGATATGTTGGTTTGGAACCCAGCTGACACAACACGTAAGAGTGAATGGTTTATTGTTATTGTTGTTGTTCTTACAGTGACATGTAGCGAATGAAAGAGTTTCCGAAAGATTAGAAACTTTGATCTTCTTTCAGTTATGAATTCTTTTCTGTGATCTCTGGCCGTTTATTTTCAAAAATTTATTAGATAATTCCAAACGTGTTAATTATAACATTATGAACATTATTTTGCATTTTTAGACACTGTATATAATTATTTGTTTCTCATTAGGACTTAAAAGCTTTTCTTCGCCAGAAATAATAAAACAAAGATTTCCAGCTTTTTTATATATGTATCCTACACGTTAGTCATATAAAATATAAGTATTCCTTTGTATTTTCGTAACAAACAAGTTTGTGCAATTTCTGACAATAAGCAGAAAAATGATATTAACTATTATATATCCTAAGTGCTAGACGCAAATATATGAACTAAATTTTAAATTGTGTAACTAGGGACGTAATTATTTCTAGTTAGGGAGGCATAAAATACTTTGGTGTCAGAAATAATCTTGATTTCATTAAATCAAGCTTAACAAACAACCTACCATTCCTAGTATTACTGGTGAATATGTGATGGTGATCTAAAAAATTTAAGTTCTTAACATTTGTGAATGAAGATCTTAGGAATCAGGTGGCATCAGGATCAAGGATGTTACAAGCGTATGTAATAGAAACTACAGAAGTAAAAGAAAATCCTGCAAAATGTGAAAAAGCCTTGTTTGCCAGGAAGTGATCTGAGATCTTCCTGAGGGTACTTTCATAAATCGATACCTCACACATCTTCAAATTAGAAACAATAATGTAGTGCGTGTGTATTCCGTCCAACATGAACACTATACACTAAACAGAAGGACATTTCATGAAAGTGTGAACAGTGTGCTTGGCCTATGTGTTTACTCCCTTGTTTTGAATAATAATAAAACATCAGAGAATTATGGATGAATGGCATTATATATCAACAGATACCTTTAGAGACATTTCAATTTATGTGGAAAGTTTATGTGCCTGAAATTTTGTATTTTATATATTCACCACAATACCTGAATTCCCCTTATGCAAGAAAATGTTTGACAGCTAGCCAAATGCAGAATAAAAGAAGGAATTGCGAAATTGCAAAAATTCTGGACTTATATCTGCACGTATATAATATACCCCTATATTACCTTACATGATGGGCGAGCAGTATTAATATAAATGTTTCATGCGTAACAGGTTGAATGTGATTAAATATTTAAGGACAAAACTGAGATGAAAATTTACCTGGGTGAGAGACGTATGTTCATTAAATCGAAAAGAATGATATGACATTAAAATAAAGCTGCCCATTACAAGACAAGCAGACACAGAATTAATATAGATATATA
>JGI20169J29049_11449268_pt1 | contig 12218 bp, 3 predicted proteins | sample TergutNc150P1_FD_29049 | JGI IMG/M metagenome (IMG submission 29049) | reverse complement strand
TGTTTAATTATTTTTTAGCATTTTTACCATTTTTTTTTTTTTTTGGAAAAATAAACCATTAAGGACGCATGGAAAAAGTGAGCCGCTCCTTTTTTTCCAAAAAGGGGACGGTTCACTCGGAGTTTTTCCATATGTTCTCCTACTTATTTCCGGCAGCTACAGCCTTTTTGACAGCAGTAAGGGCGTTTAAGGCTGCTAAAATTATTGGATGGATTAGCATCGCAGTTGTCCGAAAAAGCATAGACTTTGTGTTCCACGCCCTTCGCCCAGTTCCTTGGCGGGGTCACTTTGATTTGAATCTCTTGAAGCCCGTTGGCAGGCAGTTCCCCCAGTTGAAGGGTTCCTGTCCAGTTTTTCCAAGTCCGCCCGCCGTCCAGTGAATACCCGGCACAGCAGCGGAGGCTATTTGGCAAGTCATCGGCAACGACCACATTTTGAGCTGGGCCAGTCCCTAAGTTCGCCACTTGGATGCGGTAAATGATGGACTGGCATGGGCAAATACATTTTTTATCGGCTGTCTGGGTGACGGAAATGTCCACCGTCGGGGTCAGGCTAGGACCGTTTTTGACAAGGTTTGGCACCGTAACCGTGTAAGTGCTGTAGTTGTTGGTCGGGTCTGGGTCGGCTGAGGTACTGGTGACGAAGGCGGTGTTGGCATAAACACCTTCGAAGCTATCTGTCACCGTCCCCCTCAATAAGATGCTTGCCATCATGCCCGGCCAGAAGTGGGATTCGCTGTCGGGGGCCCCCCATTCGTAGCTGCCCGTCCATGGAATCCAGCTGTTGCCGCTGTCCAAGGAATACTCTGGGTTGGCTAACTGGGGTTCCACTTGGTCGATGAAAACATAATCGTCGGCGTGCCCTGAACCGTGATTGTGGACGGTCAACTGATAAGTGATGACATCGCCGACTTTTGCCATGGTCGTGGAGGAAGTTTTCGTAATTTCCAAGTCCGCCACATCCACCAATGGGGTGAATACGGTGGTGCTGCCTGTGTATTTTCCTGAAGTCACTACCGGGTTGTAGTCCACACCATCATCGGCATGGGGTTGGACGACGGAGCGGGTCAGGAAGGTGGTGCAAGTCCCGGCAACCAAAGTCCCTAGAGCCAAAACGTTGCCTGTTGGCCAATCCTGCCAGCTCAAACCACCGTCGAAGGAAAACTGGATGTCCCCGCTGGCTTCTGTTGGGATGTCTTGGTACATGGTATTCACCGCATCCGCTGCCCCGTTATTGCATACCGTCACCGTGTAGTTGATGGTGTCGCCAACCACGGTGAATGGGACGTCGGGCACTTTGGTTACCGTCAGGATTACTGTGTCGTCGGTGACAGTCGCCGTCCCTACGTTGTTGGATGGGTCGGGGTCGGCGGTGGTACTGCTGACCACTGCTGTGTTATGGTAGTTGCCCGCAAATTGGTTGGTGAGGGTTCCCCGAAGCAAAATGGTCGCTGTCATGCCCGGCCAGAAGTGGGATTCGCTATCAGGAGCACCCCACTCGTAGCTTCCGGTCCAGGCAGACCAGGTCGCACCGCCATCTGTGGAATATTCCATACCGGCTAGCTGGGGGTCTACTGGGTCGTAAAGGATGTAATCGTCCGCATGTCCCGGTCCGTGGTTGGTAATGGTAAAGGTATAAGTTACCGTATCCCCCACTCCCGCCACCTCTGGGGACACGGATTTCTCCAAGGAGAGGTCTGCCAAGTCCAGAAGCGGGGTAAAGACCGTGGTGTTGGCTGTGGTTGTCCCGCTGCTGACGGTTGGGGTGCTGTCTACGCCGTCGTCGGCATGGGGTTGGACGACTCCCCGCATTTTGAAGGCGGTGCAAGTCCCTGCTGGCAAGGTACCGAGGCTAAGGGTGCCATCATCCGGCCAATCTTGCCACGTAACCCCGCCGTCCATGGAATACTGGATGCCCGCGAATGATGTCGGGTCCATGATGTCTTGGTACTGGGTATCTGGGGCATCTTCATCCCCATTATTGCATACCGTGATGTCGTAGGTTATGGTATTTCCTACCACAGTTACTGGCACATCCGGCACTTTCGCCACCGTCAAATCCACATTGGTATATGGCACATCCACCCGAATGGTGTTGTTATTTGGATTGGGGTCTTTGGTGGTAGAGAGCATGGCAGCGGAGTTTCCAATCAGCCCAGTCTGGTTTTTAGCAGCTGTCCCCTGGATTAAAATGCTTCGGCCAGTCCCGGCACCAAGAAGCGGTACGGCAAAGGAGCCATCCCATGGATTCCAGGTCAAGCCGCTGTCTAGGGAGTATTGCACGTTGGTCAAGCCCTCGGGGATACTGTCGACCATCATGACGTTTTCCGCATTGGAAGAACCGCTGTTGAGCACTTTCATGATGTAGGTGACGGTCTGCCCGACGGTGGCCGTGTTCTGCCCATAAAGGGTTTTTACCGCCTGCAAATCGGCTTGGGCATAAACGGGCCCGGAAATGGTCGAGGTATTATTGGCTGGCACCGGGTCAGGGGTCGCCGACAAGATTGTCGCCGTGTTGGACAGGATTGGTGTTTCCGTCGTCCCGTCCACCAAAGCCCGGGAAATGGTTCCCTGGATGTAAACGCTGGTACTCTGACCCACTGGCATATCCCCAATGAGCAAATGCCCGCCCCACGTCGACCAAGGCCCATCAGGCGACATGGCATACTCGGGGGTGATGATGGAAGCCGGGATGGCATCCACTACCACCACTTCCTCCGCCTCTGACGGCCCGTTGTTGGTTACGGTTAATTGATAGGTAATGGTTGTTCCCGCCACCATCAGCGATAAATCCGCCGGTACAGTAGTTTTCACCACTGACACATCCGCACTTGGGACAATGGGCTCCACGACGTTGTTGGAAGTCCTTGGGTCCACATCGGTCGGCGGGGTGGAACTGCTCACCGTTGCCGTGTTGGAAAGTGTCGGATTGAAATGCTCCGAATTAGCGGCGGACGGATCCACACCCCCTTTGAAGTACAGGGTCACTGACGTTTGGGCGGCGATGGTGCCAAGGGAAATGGCATCCCCGTAAGGCAGGTAATCCACATTGTCATAAGAATACTGGGCGTTCAGCAAATCGGCATCCAACTGGTCGGTAACCACCACATCCAAGGCATCATCGGGACCGGCATTGCTGACCACAATGGTGTAGTTGACCGGGGTTCCAGCCACCACCGGATGGGTCAACAGGTTTTTCACGATGCTTAAATTGGCCGCCCCATTGGCGCTGATGTACACCTTGGACGTGCCGTCATCTGGCACCGGATTTGGATATCTGCTAACTGCCGTCACCGTGTTTGGAATGGACTGGATGGACGCTGTGTTCACAAAAGCCGAGAGGGTCACATTGACCTGTTGCCCGACTTCCACAGTCCCTAAATCCAAGCTGCCGCCCCATGGTTGCGAAGGACCGCCATCCACCCCATAGGTCACTGGCCCTTTGAGGGCAGCCGGAATCACATCCGTCAAGGTAGTGTCGAGGGCGTCAACCGGCCCGGTATTGGCCACAGAGATGTTGTAGGTGACCGGGTCGCCATCCAGGTAAACCTCTTGGGGGTTGACCACCGTTTTCACCACCACTAAGTGTGAGGCTTCGTCGATGGGGGTTTGCACCGTGGATGGGATGGGTGGATTAGGGGACGGTGTCGGCGTTTTGATGGTGGCCGTGTTTTCGATGGTTCCTGTGGTATCGGGAACCCAGTCGGCGCTGATTAACACCGTGTTGGACGCACCTGCCGCCAGGCTTCCAATGGAAGTAGACCCGGTCCATGGGTTCCAGGTGGCACCGCCATTCAACGAGAACTTCCCGTTGGTCAACTGGCTCGGCAGATTATCGACCACTTGGATGTTATGAGCGTCACTTGGCCCGGCGTTGGACACTTTCAACGTGTAAATAATGGACGGGCTTCCCGGATTAGTGCTGTCGATATGCCCCTTGCTGGCGGTTTTTTCGATGGTCACATCTGCCAACGCCGTGATGGGGGTGGTAACGGTCGGGGTATCATTATTCGGGTTCTCATCTGGCACGTCGCTGGTCACCTTCGCCGTATTCGTTAAATAGCCCAGCGCCGATGACTGGACGTTCCCAGCAATCAGCACGGTTTTAGCAGCATTTACCGCCAAAGTCCCAACATTCACTTGCCCGGCCCACCCGTTCCAAGTCGCGCCATTATCCAATGAATATTGAGGATTTTCGATGGTGCTCGGCAGCTGGTCGGTGATGGTGGCATTGGTGGCAGGCCCGGGACCTGCGTTGCTCACCGTCAATTCATAAGTGATCTGCGTCCCGGCGGTGACGGTGTCGTTTTTCGCGGTCTTTGCCAACGATAAATCAGCGGTATCCACCACGGCCACATCCACATCGTCTTGGTTGTTGTCAGGGTTCGGGTCCAGGGTCACAGGGCTTTTCACCGAAATCGTATCCGGAATTATGCTAGGCGGGGTTCCTTCAGCCACGATTCCCTTGAAGAGGATGGTCGTTTCACTGTCGGATGGCAAGTCTGGCAGGTTGATTTGCTCCTCATATGGGTTCCACGTGTTGCCATTGTCGGTGCTATAGTAGATGTCCCCCACCACCGATGGGAAATTGTCCGTCAAGACAGGTGCCACAGAAGTATCAGGCCCAAAGTTACGGACTTTCACCGTGTACAGGATAGGGTCGCCCGGGTCATAAGTTGGTTTATCGGACGTGATGGTCACTTGCAGGTCGGCGGACGGTGTATAAGGAGGTGCCTGGACCGTCACCGGCACGTTGGCACTGTTATTGGACAAATTCGGGTCGGTAGTGGGGCCTGCCACCGATACCGGATTGTCGAAACTTCCCGGTGGCACAGACTCTCCTACCGTCCCCTTCACATACAAGGTCGTATGGCTGCCATTTGGCAAATCCGTTAAGTTCAGCGTACCAGTAAACGGTTGCCAAGTTGTCCCATCGGTGCTGACCATGACATTTTCAAGTTGGCTTGGAATAGTGTCAGTGAAAGTTGGCGTGGCAGCGGTATCAGGTCCGTTATTTTGGATATTTATCGTATAAGTCACTGTGTCGCCATCGTTCGGCTTCGAGTTATCCACATTTTCCGTGATGGCCAAATCCGCAAGGGGTGCCATAGTGACAGCATAATCCTCCACTTCCCCATCGCTGGCGGCCCCGACGCTTCCAGTGTCCTGTCCCAAACTGTCGGCACCTAGGGCGAGGGCATCCGTTGTCAGGCGGAACCGGGCAAAAGTTGTCCCCAATGGGGCAGTTCCTGGCACATTGAAAGTCAGCGGGTACGTCTGTGTCCCCGAATTGGCTGGCACTACTGGGCGGGTGGTAGCTATCTCACCCGGTTCAAAAAGCCCATCCTGGTCGAAGTCAATCCAGCCATAAAGGTTGGCGGGCGTATTGGTGTTATTGGTCGCCGTCACGGTGACGGTGTAAGTGCCATCGGTCCGGTGGATGTCAGGAAGGCTTGCTACCCCATCGTCCCCCCCATCGCCAGTGGCAGTGGCATTTTGGTTGGCATCCCCTTCTGAAGTAATCTGAGTGCCAAGGGTCAGTGCATTTAATGGAAGCACCTGATGGCGGGGTCCGTTATTGGCAAGGAGCGTGTTGTAATTGCCCGCACCATTGCCAGCCCCAAGGTCAGGGGCATCCCCAAAGTCAAGGCGGATGGCAGCCGTCTGGCACATGGCGCCATCGTTATTGGAAGAACTGGCCGTGGTGGAAAAAACTTCCCCGGTGGCGGTGTTCCCAGATACGGTGTAGCGGACAATGTTCCCGGTACCATTATTGATGGCATAAATGTTGCCATCCGCATCGGCTCCCATGGCCCCATAGAAGGAATTATAGCTTGGGGCGGTGGTATCAAGGGTGGTCAAATTGCCATTTTGGAGGTTAATCCGGCACAAATACCCGCTTCCCGTCGCCCCATTGCGGTTGACAAAGTATAAATAGGGTATCCCGGTATCCGGGTCATCAAGGTAAACCCAGTCGGCAATATTCGCCAGGGCAGTGGCAGCCGCATTGATGGGAATGCCATAAGTCCCGGTCTGCAAACTGCGGTCAGGGTTGATAAGCTTCATGTAATTTGGCGAACTTGGGTCAATATCCAACGCATAAAGGGTGGAGTTTTTCAAGTCGGGGGTGAAAATATAAAAAGTCCCGTCGATGGTGCTGGCCCCAGCCCAGAAATATTGCCCGGCAGCAAATGTAGGAATCCCTGTTGGGACACCCAAGTAGGAAATGTTCATGTTGTTGTCGATGCGGACAAACTGGTTGGCAATGGAATCCCAGCCATAAATCAAACCATCCAAGTTGTTGTAGGTGATGGCATTGATGTTGGCATCCGGGCTGAACGTCCCCCGGGTGGTTTCCTTGCCAGTGACCAGGTTGATGTCCACCCAAGTGGAGCTAGTATCCGAGGCCCCCTTGTAAAACTGAATCATGGTGGTGGTACAGGCAATGGGGACAGGAAGGTCAACCCTTGCCCTTGGACACATGGTCCCATCGTTCATGAGGCAAACGTTGCTGACAGAAAGGAGTTCTGACGTGGCACTGAGCCCAGACACGTTATAGCGGTACATTTGTCCCAGCTCGTTGCAAATGGCATAGATGTTGCCTTGGCTGTCAACCCCCATGGCACCATAACTGAGGGCATTGGTGGGACCGGTGGTGGTCATTACCTCAAAGACATAGGGACCTGTTGGGCTTGCCACGCAAATGCGGTACATGTTCCCCGTTTCGTCAGAAACCCCGTACAAATATGGCTTGCCATCGGTCGGGTCAACGTAATAAACCCAGTCGGGCATGTAGACCCGCTTCGCCAGCCCCGCAGGTTGTGAATAACCCATCCCATAAGGGGCGGACTGCAAGCTGCCATCCGGATTGACCAATTTCAAATAATTCGGGGAGGACTGGTCGAGGCAAACCGCATAGAAGAAATGGTTGCCCTGTGCGTCCGTTGCCGTTGGCGCCCAGATGTAAAGAAGCCCTTTATCGTCAAAAGTCCCCGTAATGTAATTGGAAAGGGGAAGTCCAGTGGGTACCCCTAACTGGGTTACTGCCATGTTGTTGTCAACCCTTACCAACTGCTTCGTGGTCATGTCCCATCCGTACAAGAAATCATCGACGGGATTCCAACCAATGCCATTGATGTCAGCATCCGGGGCAAAAGTCCCTTTGTATGTGCTTGCCCCGGACACCACATCAATGTTGGCCCAATCGGAAGTGGTGGCGGTGCTGGTGCGGTGGAACTGGATGAGGTCGTCGGTACATAACAGAATCTGCCCATTGGAATGGCCGAAGTTATTGTTGTTCAAAGCCAATCCCGTGGTGGGGACAGCGACATTTAAAGCCCGGGGAGTGTCTGAAGCATTAAATCCTGAAGGCTGTGGAAAAGTGTTCGGCAGGGTTGTCCCTGGGTCTGTGACCGTTTCATACAGGGTGTAATTGCCCACTGGCACGTTGCCAAAGCTGTAAAACCCGTTGCTGTCCGTCACCGTTTTTTGCAAAATATTGCCGCTGGTGTCGCAGAGTGCCACATAGACCCCGGGAATGCCTGGCTCCCCGCCATCGTCAAGCCCGTTTAGGTTGGTGTCGTTGAACACGGTCCCGGTGATAACGGAGGCATTGCTATTTCCGCCAACGGTTGATTGCCCTATATCCAAAACGCTCTCCCCATTAGGCTGTATCCCTTGGACGGTCGCTGTATTGCTAAGGGGCGTTCCCGCCGTGACATCGCTTTGGGTCACCGTGTAAGTCCCGACGGTCGTCACTTTTTGACCGGGAGCCAAAGTAGTTGCTGGCAATGGCTGAAGGGTGACTTGGGGATTGGCATCGGTCAGGGTTACGTCCGTCAAGGTGACATTCCCAGTGTTTTCTACCTCAAACGTGTAGTTAATGATGTCCCCCACATGGGAAAATGTAGTCTGGGCAGCAGTCTTGTTCAAGGAAATTTTCGCGTTTTGGGAGATGGGCACTTCCGTATCGCTAGTTTTGGTGACGGTACTATTGTCTAGGGTGCTAACTCCTGTCACCGTGGCGGTGTTCTCAATGGCTGCCCCATTGTCGATGTCGGATTGGGTTACCGTATAACTCGGGGTCACTACTTGGCTGGCACCCGGCAATAAGGAAGCAATCGTCGCTAAAGTCCCACCAAACATCGGGTCGGAAATGACCACGTTGGCAAGGGGAATGTTCCCTGTATTCTTGGCGGTAATGGTATAGGTTATCTCTGTGTCCGCTTCATCCACCACACTTAAATTAGCAACTTTGGACAAATCAATGGCTGAAGTTTGTGTCGCCGGCACCGTCACATCGCTTGAAACAGTTGGCGGGGTCAGCCCTTCGGGCGGGGTACCGGTTGCCGTGGCGGTGTTGACAATGGTACCCGCCAGGATGTCCGCTTGGGTCACTGTGTACTGGACCGTTTTTTCATAGCTGGCACCGGGAGCCAAGGACGTCACCGTCGCCAAAGCTGAATCGCTTAACATGGGGTCGCTGATGACCACATTGGTCAAGGTCACATTCCCCGTGTTTTTCGCCATCAACGTGTAAGTGATGGTATCTCCGATATTTGCCACCGATGTCGGGGATGCGACTTTATCAAACTCCAGCTCAGCGGTTTGCCCCGCAGTCACCGTATCCGAATTGGTAGCGGTAGGTGGTTCCAGCCCATTAGGCGGGGTACCGGTCACCGCCGCCGTGTTGGCAATGGATCCCTCGTCCATATCCGCTTGGGTCACCGTGTAAACGGCGGTCACTGTCCGGGTTACCCCCGGTGCCAAGGAAGCAATCGTCCCAACAGGAGAATCCCCCAATAGCGGGTCATTGACCGTCACACCAGTCAGCGTCACGTTCCCGGTATTTTCCACCGCAAACGAATAAGTGATTTCCTGCCCTGCCGCCGTAATCGTTTCCACATCCGAGGACTTGTCCACAGAAAGCTCTGGTTGTTGGGAGGCGGTCACTGTTGAACTTCCCGTTGCCGTCGGTGGGTTGCCCCCGGGAAGCGGTGTCCCCGTCGCCGTCGCCGTATTGGCAATCTGCCCGCTATCCATATCGGCTTGGGTCACCGTATAGATTCCCGTCACTTGGGTGGAAGCGCCCGGAAGCAATGGGACGCTGGAACTTGCGACCACTCCCTCGCCCAGCAACGGGTCGGAAATCTGGAAGCCCAAAATCGGGTTCACATCATTATTGGTCACCGTAAACGTGTAGGTCACCTGTTGCCCCGCGGCAGTAACAGAAGTTCGGCTAGGTGTTTTGGCTAATGCTAAAAGCGGGCTATCCGTATTTGGAGATGAGCAACAAGGGTAGTCCACCTCCAATCCTGTCGTGTTGATGTCGTAGTTGTTGACCGCATTGTTCCAAATGGACACAGCGCAGGGCTCGTTGGCAAGGGCTTGGGTCGTATAATAGGCCTTGCTTGCCAGATTCCCGCAAAAAACATCAAAAACATCCGTCATAAGGTTGCCATAGGTCAAATCCGCATCGAAAATCCCACCGCCATCGGCCCCGGCAACGTTGTTGATGACTTCAGACCCGGTGATGGACAGGTTGCTTCCCGCTTCCAGGTAAATCCCTCCACCATCGTTGGAAACGCTGTTATTATAAATTCCCGTATTAAGAAGGGTGGTCGTCGCACCGGCGGCCCCATAAATCCCGCCTCCATTTAGGGCATCCGACTGGGTCAGGTCCACAAACGTATTGCCTTCCCCGGGCGTGTTGGTGGTACCAGGATTTTCGCCCCCTACCACACAGGTACTGATTGCTGTCAAAACCGCCCCGCAAACCGGGGTTGCCTCGGCAGTTGCCGTATTGGAAATGGTGCCAGCGTCGATGTCGGCCTGGGCCACTGTGTATCCCATGGTCACTGCCTGTGTTGCCCCCGGCCCGAGCGTAGGGATTGCCAGCACAGGGTCACTTCCAAACAAGGGATCCGTTACTAGCACATCCGCCAAAGCATCCAAGCCGTTGTTGGTCACTGTAAATGTGTAAGTGATTTCCTGCCCAAGTTCCGGGAGGCTCTCGGTGTCCGCCGTCTTGGAAAAAGCCAACCGCGCCTCTGCCTCCACGCTCCCATGGCCCGACACCGCCACACATTGAAGGCTCAGCGCCCCGCCATTGTAAATCCCGCCACCAAGCCCGCCTGCTGGGGTCAATGTGTTCCCGCTGATGCCAATCCCCACCGTCGCCGACTCGCCGTCCGTTGCCGTGTAACTGATAGTACACTGCCCGCTGCACGTCGTATTGCTGCAAGCCGTATTCCCGCACGTCCCAAAAGGCCCCACCGTCGACACATCCCCCGAGGTGTCCGTAAAGGTGTAAATCCCGTTGGCATCAGGCCCCGTCAACGTCCCATTGGCAGTCAAGCCCGCGAGGATGCTGGGGTCCATAATCCCGCCAAATACCGTCCCCGTCGGGGAAATATAAAGCCCGCCACCTGCCAGGGAATCATTGATGCTCAAGCTACCACTCAAAAGCGCATACAATCCAGACATCCGCTCTCACACTCCTTTTCACCGAATCTAAAGACTCTGGCACACCCCCTAAATAGAATTCATCCCTAAAACATATGAAATAACCGCCCGATTCATGACAGGTTTTGGCGAAATGCTAAGGGCATTCCATTTTTCGGAAGCGTCCACTTTAGGGTTATCCCCAAGGGCATGGAAAAAAACCCGAAGGCTTTCTTGACCTTCGGGTGATTCATTACTCCACACATACCCCGCCACCACAGACCGCCGCGGAGTTATAGTGTACTTCCACTTCGGCGGTGATGAACTGTCCTAAAATATATTTTTCATCTTGCACTTCAGTAAAAAAGTGCAAAAGCGTCACCAATTTATGGTATAATCGTATCATAAAGGGAGTGTTGGCATGGCGAGGAAGAAAAGAAACCGGGATGTGCTAATTCCCAACCGTACAATGAAAAACGATTTGTTCGTTAAACTCTACGAAGATGAGAAAGAAATTGCCGATATGGCTTCCAAGCTATTTAAGCTGGAGGTAACGGGCCTTCAAGTCAAAAATTTGAAGCCTGTCATGTTGGGCAACAAAGCTAATGATTTGTCCTTTCTGCTCAATGAAATGTTCATTTATTTGCTGGAAGTCCAATCCACATATAACCCGAACATGCCTTTTAGGCTATTGCAATATGTCACTGGGATTTTAGCCCAATTAATCGACGAAACCGATGATTTGTATGGGGAAACCCTAATTAGGCTTAAGACCCCGAAATTGTATACCTTCTTCACGGGAATTTGCGAGGAAGAACCAGGCAGCATTCAAACCGAACAAAAACTTTCCAGTGCTTTTGAATTTTTAGAGCCTAGTCCAGATTTGGAAGTCATCGTTCATGTGTTCAATTTTAACATGACTGAATCCGAGGTAAGCGTTTTCCTGAAAGAAAACCAACTGCCCGAACGGATGCTGAAATATGCTGATAACTCACTTTTTTGGTATTCGCTCCTTGTGAATTGTATAGAATATTATCAGGTAGAAATCGGTAGCGGTCAACACGATAAAAAAGTCCAAATGCTCGCCCATGTAGTCCATTTATTCAAAGAACGAGGTATTTTGGTCGAATTTTTAAGCAAAAAAGAGGTGGTCGATGTGGATTTGATGAACTTTTCAAGAGAAATGGATTTAAAACTTGGCGGTCGTGCACAAGGGATGAGGGAAGGGCGCAAAGAAGGGCGCAAGCTTACGAAAGCGGTCTTTAAAATGCTCAAAGACAACCAACCCGACGAAAAAATCATAAGCCAGCTAGGGTTAACCCCTGAGGAACTGGTTTCCTACAAAGCAGATTTTGAAGAAGTATTTGGCGAATAGTCCGTCGTATAACATTGAAAACTCCGAAAGCCCAAAACTTTCGGAGTTTTGTTATTCCACACATACCCCGCCACCACAGACCGCCGCCGAGCTATAATGGGTGAGGATGATAGATTCGACAATGTTTGTCAATGATTTTGGGATATTTCTTTGATGACGGATTTTCAAGGCTTGCCGATGGTTTTGGAGAGCAAACTTTGTCGGCACGTTTCAAATAGTGGATGGTTTTAGCATAAATCCGGAAAAGTTTGCAGGTGGTTTTGGGAAATGGCGTATGTTTAAGGTGGAAGGTTTTTCGCTGTCGTGCTATAACCCGAGTTTTACACCCGTCTCCGAAAAAACTCTGTCGAAAAACATCTGATATCAAGGGTTTTAGGGGTTGAAACCCGTTTCATTATTTG
>JGI20169J29049_11449272_pt1 | contig 12273 bp, 9 predicted proteins | sample TergutNc150P1_FD_29049 | JGI IMG/M metagenome (IMG submission 29049) | reverse complement strand
GTATTTCATAGAAGTTCGTGGGGGTACATACTGACTGCAAAAATGTAGTTTTAACTCAGGTGGACACAGAGACCATCTAGAGAAGTGTGTGCACACAACAGGACTGTCCATGAATATGCCATAATTGGCAAATTCTTTGTGGCAGATTAATCAATGCTTGTTGTGTGCTTCTGGGTAATTCCCTGGCATCTGAATTTTATATGCCAACACTGTTCCATCATCATAGGTGGATAGGTATCCACCTATGATGATGGAACAGACAGTGTTCCGAAACATTGGCATATAAAATTCAGATGCTGGGTAAAATTACCCAGAAGAAAGCATACAACATTCAGAACACAGTGAAACTTTGAAATCAAGAATAATCATTGCTTGTTGCCAGAGGGTAAGGACCTAAGAGTTTCAGTTCCTTCTGAATTATACTTGCATTGTCAAATTGATTGCATTTTTTCTCACTCCATTAAGCTTTTGCATGTTGTTTATATTATTACTTTTTTATGTTAAACTCTCGATGGTTTATGAATTGTGTATTCTTCACCTGTTCGACCTCAAATAGAGTGCACACCTGTAGTATGGCATTCAGTTACCTCTCCTGGTGGTAAAAAACTTGAACACTCGCAGCAGAAGTTTGTGGGTCAGTCCTATAATTGAGTTTTTTTTCCTGAGACAGTAATGGCTTTAGTTACACTCATCATCTTCATTTCTGTAATTTACAAACTTTGCTTTAGAGGGGGCACCACCTTGTAATTTTTATTACTAACTTTTTTGGGGGGTTTCTAAGCATTTCCGTCTTCCATGGACATTGTAGGGCTTCAAGTCACCAGTAGGAACCTCCAGGACTTTGTTTTGTGTTAGTCCATCCCTCAAACTGTCCCTCTGGCAGGTGTGCCATTATGGCACATTAAATATTCATTCATTTCATTCATTTGGCATGTGCAGAATGCGATTGTTCCTTGCCATTTTCAGGAGCTTCTTCCATTCCTCTCTGTTATATACCCTTTCCTTCCACCCTTTTCCACCAACTAGTCATCCATCCTCTTCACTTCATCTTGCCATCTATTTTTTGGTCAACCTCTCAGCCTTGTTGCTTCCAAATTCATATATAATACTTTTTTGGGAATTCTTTTTCTTCCATTCTCTGCACATGCCCAAACCAGCGTAATCTATTTCACCACATTGTCTCTGTTAGCGTGAGTTTTTTAACGATTGCATATATTTCTTTATTGGTTAATATTCTCCAATTTTTCTCTCTCATTGTCATATACTGGGCCTAAAGGCACATGAAGTGTAGTGATTTTTATATCTTCTGAAAACAAACTGCCACTCTCAGACAGATTTAGTATTATTTTTAGTGTTTATATCATAAGGTGTCCTAATGAATTATGTAATTTACCTTTTTGTTTGTTTCATATGTGACTTGTTTAGTGGTCATCTGTTGTGTTTGTGTATGTGCTCTTTCTGTTATTAACCACTTGTCTGTCAACTCAGCACACTAGTAAACAGGAACTGCATTGTATCATCATCGTCATCATCATCATCATCATTATCCCTGCTGTTGTGATGTCTGTAGCTAACTGTTTTTCTAATCCAATCATTCATGTTGCTGTGGCACTGTATTGTGTATTCAGTATCTGTATAATTGGGTTGTTTTGATGTGTAATCAATTTAATTAAACATATTGTTTTTTTTGTCATGCAATTGTTTGTTGATATTTCCTTGTACTTGTGTTGGCTTTGTAACTGGCCAATAGGCTGTTAAGTGAGCATGAATATAAATAGGGAATTTAATTTGTAGGTGCTGTGCTTTTAAAATTCATTTTTATTGTTAAGAGATTAATTTGTCATATACTTATTTTGTGTGAAAGTTGTGCTGCGGTTGTATGGCTGAGGCATTTGCTGGCCTGCTTGCGCAGAGGCCTGGGTTCAGTCCAAGGCCATTCCAGTTGGGATTTGTGGTGGTCAGAGTGGCACTGGGGTGGTATATATTGTCTGAGTACTTTAGTTTTATCCTGTCACTATCATTCCGCCTATCCTCCAAACTCATTAATTCATCTACTACTGATGTCCCATGATCATAGCATTTGACACTGTCATTAACATGATTTAAACCTTAGGGTTGGGGGATGGGGATCAGCATTGCGTGATGAGCAGATGCCTTCAGGCTCTGACCTTGGATTCATTTTTATATTTGTATTAAGTCTTGATTGTTAATCTGGATAGATGTTGTAGTGAGGCACAACACAGCAGTCTGAGCTATTGCTGGAACTGTACAGTGAATAGCTGTTTTAATGAAGCTTATTCCCACACTAAGGGAAGGAAATAAACTGAAAGTTCACTGTGAGAAGAAAACCAACAAGTGCGTATGAAAATATATTAATTTATTACATTATGATCATTATAAACCTCCTACATGTTTCGGTCACCTTTCGTGGACACCTTCAGGGAGGAGTTTTTATGAAGGATAGATTAGAAAGACAACTAAGTCAATGTACAAGTATAAAATATGAAGTTTGAAGTATGTTATTCACCATACATGTTAACATATAAAGCACAGATAAAATTATTTGTGATAAATTTACATGGTAAGAGGTGTTCATCTGCCGTGTGTGTTGTATGGCTACCTCCATGGCGATACAACAAGAGTGCATGGTCATGAAATATTTAAAAGTGATGAACTGAGAGTGTTTGACAGTAGGGTGCCAAGGGAGATATGTGGGTCGAATAGGTGGGAAGTAAGAGGGAACTGGAGGATGTTTATGAAGAGCTTTCCAGTTTGGGTCCCATGAAATGTTTACATGAAAATGTGAGGGAGAAGGAGATGAGCAGGGCATGTGGCACAAATTGGGGAGAAGAGACAAGTAGTCAAAATTGTGTTTGGAAAATTTTAAAGGTGTTGACTGCTTGGAAGACCTAGGCTGAGATGGAAGGATAATATTGAAACAGATCTTAAAGAAGTAGGATGGAGTGGCATGGACTGGATTAATCTAGCTTGGCCTAGTGACTGATGGTTGGGTCTTGTGAACATGTCCATGAACTTTTTGGTTCTATAAAATGTGGGAAATTTCTTGACTAGCTGAGGAACTGTTAGCTTCCAAAGAAGGGGACTCTGCTACATTTGTGCATTTGCATCATGTACTCACATGGAGGACACTTGCAGTGTGCCAATGACTGATGAAGTGAAATTGAAGTTTGATTTTGTTTGACAAGTTCTTTATTTTCACGTCCAGGAGGTCCCCCTCAAGGCCCACCGGCACCTCATGTGAATCCAGCCTTTTTTCAACAAGGCGGTGTCCCGCCACACCAGGCTCCTCCACATCAGGGTCCGCCGCCACCACACGGGCCGCCCCATGGTTATGGGCCTCCTCCTGCTTCTCAGGTAAGTGAATTATTTAGCTGGTGTGCAAAACACAGTAGTAACGTTAGAAATTGAGTGCAGTGCTGGCTGTTGAATTATGGCTGTAAAGAAGATATCCTCAAAAAAAAACTTTAATGACTGAGTAGTAATTGACTATTTTGGCAGTAAAGCCGCTTGCAGTGTGGTTGTGATGTATTGTTGGATAACAGCCTGACTTGTGCTAGATGTACAAAGCATGTCCAGCAAATAAGAACGGACCATACATAATGGCCATTAATGCGACGCACTCGCTCCTTGTGAAGGTCAGTGGATGAAACTTGAAGTATTGATGCTTTGCTCCATTTTAAGGTTATATTATTTCTTCATGATCTGGCTATTATGTATTGCTGCAACTGTTGTTTTATTGGCTTAGAGCAATATGTAAGCCAAACAGTTACTTTTGAAATTTGGGGTAGGTTACATATCATTTTAAGAAATAAAGAGGTTAAGAATTTTTGTTTACTCTTCAGTGGGCTGGGATTTAATTTTCATCTACTTCCCAGGGCAGAGAGTTTTTAAATTAATTGTTACGGTATATGTAGTCACAATTGTACAGTGCACCAAGGCTGGCATTGAAGAGTTAAAATTAAATGCCATTTGGAATATTGTTTGCTTTTAGTAAGAAAATATAATGCATTGCGCTTATTGAATTTAAAATTTTATTCAGTTGTCTCTTTGATGTTGTGTGTTGTATGTAACCATCTGGGTTGGAAAAGCTTTTAGAGCCCAAGGCTCTAAAAAGTACTTTAAATTAAAAATTTCAAGGGCATATGATTTGTTGTACATTGAAACACAGCTGTAACTGGTGTTTGTGATTGTGAATTGCTGGAATCAAAGGAAGGGTAGATAACAGACTGTAGCAGAAGTAGGGGGGGATTTTATTGTGCTGATGAGTAGCATGTGTACAGATGAGTACTTGTAAGTGCTGATGAGTACCATCTGTACTGCTGACAAGTTCTTCACATAATGCTGATGAGTACCATCAATACTGCTGACAAGTTCTTCGTATAGCACTGGTGAGTAGTACGTGTACGAGTACTGCTGATGAGTTCTTCATGTAATGCTGATAAGTCCCACCCGTGCTGCTGATGTGTTCTTCATGTAGTGCTGATGAGTAGCATGTGTACTGATGAGTTCTTCACGTGGCATGAGGATGCCATTGACTTCAGGGGTTCTTTAATTTTCTGTGTAGTTGGTTTTGACTTGTGCATTGGAAACAGTAGTGGTGCAGGCAGACACAGTCTTGTGTGAGGTGGTGTGGAGTCACATTTTGGGAATTGTGTGCCATGAGCAGCAGTGCCAAGTTCTTTGCCACTTCTGATGTTTAGTAGTGTCTCGATGTTCAAACCAATTAATTGTGTTGTTCAAAACTTTAATGACTGGTTCCAGTGAATCTGGATAGGACCATGTGGCTAGTAAGTTGTCTGTACCACTCTGCTGCTGTTGGGCAGGCACCTTTGGCTCTGTCAAGCTCTGTCCTTCATTAACCATTTGGTGCCAGATTGTTTACTGTGTTCTGTACTAACAGGGCTCCTCTTCACTTGGGTTGACACATCACAGCAGCTAGAGGGTTATATATATCCACAGGGCTGTACAAAAACATTCTGTATTTGGCATGTTCTTGGTGTTGACTTCGTTTGACTTCTGGCGTGCTGCCAACAACACCGTGTGGTGTTTGGTGCCAAAGAGTGAGATGACATTCCTTTTGTGTTTTATGGAATGAGGTTCTACATCAGTTGTTTAATGCATTTTGTGCTTTCAAGAAATGTTCATATTTTATTAAGAATGAACTTCTATGCTTTTTTTTTTATTATTTTGTATTCTGGTTACTGGTGTTTTGTAAGTTCTTGGAACCAGAAAGGTGATTTATGTTGAAGTGGATTCCATTGTCAGTGATGCTGATATTCCATTTTCATCATGGATGTTGAATCTGAGCTGAGATTATGTGGTATTTTTATTCTTATTGGAGTGGGTTGAGAGTGTGTCCATTGTACTGCAACTGCCACTGACCTGGTGATAGCAGTCTGGATGATTCATGAATGATTGTGAGGTACTGGAGGATTGGTACTTGGTGTGTTGCTGCTGTGGCAACTGATGTGTTTGTTCTGTGAGAGTGTGGAGCATTGGTGAAATGATACTGACAGAAAACCAAAGAACCTTGAGAACAACCTGATGTGTTGCCTGTTCACCACAAAAGTTGTGTGGACTGGCTTTGCACTCAAATGCATTATGACTATAATCCTTTGTGTAGCACTCCCTGACATCCAGAAGTCCTTTGCTGTGAGGGTTACCACAGTTTACTTGCATGGTGTGATAAGAATTGCATTAAGATGATGGTGAGTATGGAGAATGGGTGAAACAATGCTGACAGGTGAAAACCAAAGTACCGGGAGACAGACTTGTTCCATTGCCACTTTGTCCACCACGGAAATACGTGGCGACTGACCTGTGATCAGACCTAGGCCTTTGCAATGAGGTGTTGCCTCCCAATCAACTGTGAACTGACACGGCCTTGACCTTGTCTGTATACATACCATACTGTCTGGGTTAAGGTCTGATAGATACGACAGTTTCTTGTGGTTGGGGGGAAAATTCAGGCACCATTCAGAGGGGATACATGAAGTATCATTCTGAGATGACTGTTCATACATCCTGGTTTCTGCATTTACCATATATTCTTGAATCTAATCCGCACCCTTTTTACACTTTTAGAGGGCTAAAAAATCAGATGCGGATTATAATCGCGTGCGGATTAGATTCACGGTCAAGAGCTATATTTTGAAAAAATGATAGAGCCGCTGTATGTGCGGTAAGAACAATACAATACAATAATTTATTATTTTATTTGTTACTTATTATTATAATTTATTATTCATCAGATCCGCCGTCATCACTCATAACTGAATCGTTATCCGTGCTCTCCACCCAGTCACTATCATCTTTATCTTCAACATCGTCCTCCCATACAATGTCATCTTCGTATCCATCCAAAGCATTGCTTATGCAACACTTCTTGAAAGATCTGATGATAATGCTCTCCGGGATAGCTTTCCATGCAGCCGACACCCACCGCGTGACTTCTGAAGGAGCTGCGCGTTTGATTTTTCCAGTTTCTGTTAACTTTGCTGTATATGATAGTCTTTTAGATTTCTGGCGTCCCTCTTCCATAACTACAGTACACGACAAATTGGAATAAGCACCTTCCACATTTCAACAACTAAGGCGTGAACTGCCTTCAGACGAGAATGCGCACGCTTGTTGAGAAAGGCCCACTTCACGGTACCAGTATGACTCATCGGCCCCAGGTGTACCGTCAGATTTTAATGCATTGGTAACATCCGATATTATTTAATCAGTTGCCCTGTGGGCAAGGAGCAGTTGAAGGAAAGGTGCAGATTATAACCGCGAACTGACTTTTTTCTGTTTAAGAGATCGTCAAAACTGAGTGCGGATTAGATTCGGGTGCAGATTAGATTCGAGAATATGCGGTATATTTCTGTCATGGTTATAAGGTGTTCACTTTTGTCTTAGCCACAGTATGGTGCACCACCTCCAGAACACCGTCCTGAAGGTCCACCCCCATTGAGCGAAGCTGAATTTGAAGAGATAATGGGACGGAATCGTACTGTGTCAAGTTCTGCTATTGCACGGGCTGTTTCTGATGCAGCAGCGGGTAAATTGTGCATCCTTCAGTTGGTAACAATGCGATTAGAGTAGTATTTTTAGAATGATTATGTTTTGCCATAAGTTTTATAGTTATGTCAGATTGTGTTTTAAGTTCAAGAGAAGCATGAATGAAAGTAGTTGGATCAGAAACTTAAAATTAGGAACTGTGGAAGTTAGCTCAGTCAGTGTGGTGACTGCATGACTGAAGAATTGTCATTGCTGCCTGGTGGGAATGAGGTTTTGCTCAGGAGTGTCCTGACAGTGGGGCCCACCAGTGGATACTGGGGACTCTTTCACTGGAGGTAAAGAAGCTGGTGTGTGGGGCTGACCACTCATCTGTAGTGCTGAGGTAAAGAATGATTGGAGCTTTACCTCCACTCACCATGTGTTCAAGGCATGCAGAGGGACAGCTTGACCTCTTATTTTACTGATATTTTGGAAGAACAGGAAATCTTTGAACTTGGAACCATAATTTGTTTCTAAATTTGGTTAACCACGTTAGTTTTGTAGAACTACGGAGTATGCACAATAACTAGGGTTCCCTTGGCCATGAAAATTAAATGAGAAATTGTTAAAGTGTTCACTGTAGCTCAGTTATTTGACTGTGTTAACATGTGCACTATAGGCCCTGAACACATTGATCTGTTTGACCCATTTTGGCATGAGTTTAAAAAAAGGGTCTTTATGCTCTGTCATGCATGAAAAGCCATTTCTGCTTCTGTATTTTTATAGAATGTGCAGATTTGGAAGAAATGCATGAATATACTTGGGGATTATGTTGAAAAATAATGATACTTCAGTGGGATAGATGAGCTACATTTAAGACTCTAGTGACTTCAGGGAACCTTCTGTTCTGAGCATCTCTTGTGAGTGTAGAAGGTTTGGAACAAAGTTCATGCAGTATGTTGTAGATCAACAGCATGGGTACACTCTGTGGAAGTAACAGTGTATTCTCTTGCAGGTGAATATGCTAGTGCCATTGAAACTTTGGTGACAGCAATATCTCTGATTAAACAATCAAAAGTTGCAAATGATGATAGATGCAAGATTCTGATCAGCTCACTGCAAGATACTCTGCATGGGGTTGAGACAAAGAGCTATGGATCTGCACGTAGAGGCAAGTGTTCCACTTTTCAGATAAACTGTATTTTTTGTCTTTTTATAATTGTTGTTTTATTGACATCTGATTGTAGTGTCAGTGCAACTCGCAACTGTGGAGATTTGCACTAAAACGTACACACTACGGAGTTCAGCTCTGCAGTGTGCTATTCTGCAGTGTGCTGTGTTTCATGAACTATAATTGGTGCAACTTCGGGTGATCAGATCGAGTAGAATGAGGTGGGCAGGGCATGTAGCATGCATGGGGAAGATGAGAGGTGTATACAGGGTTTTGGTGGGGAAACCTGAGGGAAAGAGACCACTTGGGAGACGCAGGCATAGATGGGAGGATAATATTAAGATGGATCTTAAGGTAGTGGGATGTGAGGGCACGTACTGGATTGAGCTGGCTCAGGATAGGCACAGGTGGCGGGCACTTGTAAATGTGGTAATGAACCTTTGGGTTCCATAAAATGCAGGGAATTTCTTGACTAGCTGAGAACTGGTTGGCTTCTCAAGAAGGCCTCTGCTCCATGGAGTAAGTAAGTATCAGTGCATTGTATGTACTTTTATGTGTAAGAATCACTAAAATGTATTTAAAAACTCTGTTGGCATCATGGGACAGACCCTGCTGTCCAGTTGTGCTTATTGTTATTGGAAGCATTTAAGTTTAGCTGATGTAAATCGCTCAACTGAATGAACTATTGAATTGTGTGCACTTTGCTGGGGTTCGTTGTGTTTCCTTGGAAGTGTGGCAGCTCGGTATAGTGGCTGCAAGTTGAATGGTCTGCTGATAATTGGCAGGGGTAGATCTTCGTCTTCTCCAAAACATTGAGATAATGCTGTGGGGCCAACCCAGGATCTTGTTCAGGGGGTTCAGGGTGTTATTTCATATGGGAGAAGTGGAGGGGGATGTGCAGCTTAACATTTTATTTTGTCTGATGCACAGGGTAAGAGTGCAGCACATTCTATTTTGGTGTGCGTGGGACTGCGTTACCTAAACTATGTAGTAGTTCCATCAGTTACATTGCTGAGTGTCTACTGACAGCTGTGTTAAATCTCTCTTTTGTTCCTATTTGTATAAGGTTTGTTTCATTGACAAGTACATTTTATAATACACAGTGCAGTGTGTAGAGCAGCATGAGTGTGCTGCTGGTCAACATGGTGGCATGATAGTATGTGTGGTCTATCCTGGGAGTGAAATTTGATATTTATATCTACATTTGGGTGAGTGAGTCACCTTAGTTACAATGAAAACCATTGTTAATGGGTTGTTTGTTTTCTGTGAGATACCTGCTCTGGCCAAATAAACAATTGAACATCAAACATATAATACAGCAGCAAATGCAGATGACAACACAGTGATGACTGTGGCCAAAGAAACAGTTGTTATAGTGCAGACAGTGTTCTCAGTGGTGTATGAGCTGTGGCCATTGAAACAGTTGATAGTTCAGACTGTGTGTTCGCTGTGATGTATGATCTGAGGCCAAAGAAGCTATGTTGAGCATATAATATAACGTAGCAGCAGTCGGCTAGGCTTCCTTTAAGAATTAAGCAGTGACCATTGAAAGAGGCCTTGGATTAGATTGTGCCCTCATGTGGCTGGTTGTTGGTTGGAAGACTGTTTGGTATGTAAGTATATTGTGCAACAGAGAGCTGAAAAATGTATGTAATGTATCTTGTCATTCTCTGATTTGCTTTCTCACTTTGTTTTCGTTCTGTTCATCTTTCTTTGATATATTGAGTGCTTGCTTTATTGTGTTTTTTTATTGCAGAACGGTCTCGTTCTCGAGAACGGGAACGCTCTCATCGCCGGCGTAGGGAACGATCTCGCAGCAGAGATCGAGAGTATCGGGAACGAAGCCGAGAGAGAGAACGGGATCGAGAGAGGGAGAGGGATCGAGACCGTTACTATGCTGACAGTTATCCTAGAGAACGGTCTCGCAGCAGGGAAAGGGAAAGGGAACGTGATTACCGTGAACGTAGTCGTGAAGACAGGTAATTACTGTGTTGAGAATTAAAACTATTTTGTTGTTTGATACTGTAATATGTCTTTAAATGCACGTATCTAAGTTCACGTATGTTGATTTTGGGTTGGTGATCTTGCATTTTGAGGCAGGCAGGTCAGAATCTTATGAACTCAACTATAAGCCAACAATCCTATATTTTTATTATAGAAGAGGAGTTTGCCTGATATTCAGAAATGAAGAAAGAGTATCAGATGACCAAGTGATTCAATAACATATTTTAAACTAGATGTTTAAAGTAGGTGTTTAGCATCTTGCATATTTGTATAGTGTGAAATATAAAAATGTTCCGGGAAGCTTAGGCATTAGATTTTGCTGTTCCTGCCATGCCTGATGGTGTATAGACTAAAATGCAGGAATGAAGGCAGGTGAGTGCAGTGTTATGCATGGGAAGAAGAGGGATATTTTTGCAACATTTAAAAACTCTTGCCATAAGGACACTGCAGACAAGGAACCGGATTCTTCAAGCCTCAGCTTTCTGGTTGTGATGTTTGGTGGTGCTGTCAACTGCAAGAACTTGCATACTTAAGCAGGTGCTTCAGCAGCCAGTGTTGGATTGGTCATTGAGCCCCCAGCTAGCATGTGACCACATCCCTTGTTGCATTGCATCCTTGCATTCTGTTCCAGTTCAGGCAATCACACGGCCTGGTGTTGGTCGCTCAGCTGACCACACCTTTTATTTTTGGAATAATTATTGCAGTTGTTTTCCTTACATCAGAAATTGTGTCATTGCGCATGAACAGGGCGCAAAGCACCAGTTACAATGTGGTACACAGGGCAGAGCAAAATTGTGTGTCCTCAGTTCATATCTGCCCTAATTCTACCATTCTGGTGCCTAGAATTTGGGAGTGGTTCTAGATTTTTGGAAAATTATTGTCCCTTTCTTGTAGTTGTATATTTTTGGAGCCATAACTGCCTTGTAAAATACAGTGAAACCTGCTTTAGATGACCCCGCTTAGAAAAATAGAAAACCTCTGATCTGAGACATTATAATGATTTAGTATTAGAAATTCCCTGTATGATTAACATACACGTTGCCCATTACATTTCACACGTAAAAGGATTACCTGTTTAGGTAGCATGAAAAAGTTCACAGTGCAATGAATTTTTGACCCTTTTAATACCTTTTCGCATTGAATCTTAAACATTGTCCCTAAGTTTGCATTTGTTCAATTTCTTCCCAACACACATGGACAGAGTAATGCCTTCATTTCGTAAAGGTTCTTATTGAATGTTGTGTCCACCATGAATTGAATGTACAGATAAGCAGCTTGGTGTTAATCCTTGGAAATGTGTGGCATGCAGTGACATGGCATTCTGACAGTGCTGCAGTCTGTTGCTGTACACATTTCACAATGTGACACTACATCATGGCACATGTGTAATCTACATGAAGAAGCATGGATTTAATGAAGCATATTGTAACTGTAACGTTTTACTGTAATTTCAGTAATTTGAAGTAGTCTGTGTGCAATTTTATTTTGTGTTCATTTCAAATTGGTTTTGTGTGAGTGCGTGCGTATGCATGCACGCATGGGGGAGTCTGTCTGTCCGTCCATCTGTCCTGTACACCCATTGATTACTGAACATTAGATCAGCACTTCTCCTTTATCAGGAGGTCGCATACAATGTAGGCTGCCCTCAGTGCAAGAAGGGCATCATATAATAACCACAGTGCATGCCACATAAAGGTAGCAGTTCATGGAGAATCACTTAAGAACTTTTCATATCAGTTTAAAAAAATGGGACAGTACTCTGTCAGTGAACAACAGAAGTGGGGAATGCTGAAAACAGCAAAATATTGACACAGTTTTGGTGTTTATTGAATACTTCCAGCAAGAGGTAGTTCTTATCTGCAAGATGTACTAGTAGGACTAGTAGCAATAACCAACAAGATGCAGATTAGTAATGGAATTTATTATTCCACAGTACAGTAATAGTTCAACATGTTTCGAGCGTTATGTCACTCATCATCAGGAACCTCAACTGTACTTGCAGCTTCTGGTTTACATACTGCAATAAGGTAAAAGAATTGTATATATTACAAGTCCTCTATGTTAAAATATTACAATGATAATCATTCCGTATA
>JGI20169J29049_11449275_pt1 | contig 12300 bp, 9 predicted proteins | sample TergutNc150P1_FD_29049 | JGI IMG/M metagenome (IMG submission 29049) | reverse complement strand
CCTGGCAGAATATCAGAGGGATTTCAGAAAGTGAACCCAGTAGAGAATAAGTGGAATTGAATGAGGGGGAACTGGCAAACATTGTCTCTAAAGTGATAGTCTCCATCCCAATGACATGCATGTTTACTTGTTAGTAGATTTCTTGCCTAGAATCACAGTGACTGCTGAGAACATATTTCTCGACTTTGTTACTGTTCACATGGCTGAATGGCATTAGCCATGTACGGAGATTCCATACAGCATCACAGCTGTCCATATGATGCATGTCATAAACACAGGTGTATGAGTGGTGTACTGCAGTACACCACTCATACACCTGTGTTTATGACATGCATCATGACTGAGGTATAAAGTCTCTGGTAAATATGACCCCATTCTGAGTCCTACTCTACCAACAATTTGGATTACTTTTGTACTAAGATCTATAGAAGGCAGCTTTTATTATACTAACTTTACTTACATAACCAACCTACACACATGTATGGTTAATGTTTGGGCAGGAACATATACGAGCAAAATAAGTGTGCAAAATTATAATGGTGCACATCAGTTTTTACAAGAAATAATGAAAATTCTTGAGTATTCTGGGTCAAATTTAAAACAACTATGTATCCACAAGAATGACAATGATGCAATCCAGTGTTTACTAGATACAATAAGATTTTCCATCAAATTTAAACCAATTACATGCACACAAAAATCAGTAACTACTGAATGGATTACAAATAAATAAATCTACAAGATTAGTAAGCAATATGTTCAGGTAAACAATTTTACTGATTACCACAAGTAAGGATGACCTGTCTCTCTTGTGGTAAAGCCAATAAACTTGACTCTGTCATGATAACAACAGCAGCAGCAACACATATACAAGTACAATGTTACCTCTGAGTCAGAAACACTGTTTGGTAGTTGTGTCAGCTGCCATGTGAGATGTCGCAAAGCATTGGTCATTGATACCGACAGTGGCCGACAGCGGTCCAGGAATGCAATTGAAGGCTGTAATTCTGCTTCCAATCCCCTTGAGAACTCCTTCTGAGGTGGTGTTTCATAGTCTCTTATGATCTGCAACATTCAGGTAATGTTATAAACAAGCCTACAGTCACAGGCAGTGCATTAAGTGCTGTGACCTATTTGCTGCGTGTAAACAGTCCAGCTTGGTGAACATTGCATATTCTTATACCATTAGTTTTATGCTAATGTTAAACTATCACTACTGGCCCTGCAAAAGTGTAACACTAAAACCCCACATATTCCCAAGTAATACCTGTTATCACCACAAATTAAACATACTTGCAAACCTCAAAGAACCAAGAAATGTTAAATATTAATATCAGTCTGGGAAGGTTGGGAACAAACCACTGTGTAAAGGATTTTGTGTATTCAACACCAGAAAATATGTGAATGCTAAGACAGGGCAGTACCACAGTTTGGTAAATATAACCTGTCTGTGGGGAACACTACATGTATGTAACACACAGTGTGAATCTCAAAACACCAAATGTTACATAATTATATTGGATCTTATGCACATTTAAACTCTGGCTGTCTGCAGATCATAACAGGCATTTAATTCCGGTGCAAAAAGGTCCAACTGACAGTATTTGTATTTTTTCACCACCATGCCACTGCCAGAACTGCCTGATGTACAACTGAAACACATTTTGGAAGCCAGCTTTGCTGTCATCCTCGGGAGATGGGGAATGGGTAATGATCCTATTCTGATGCACCCCTTAGAAACAGCAACTCTCAGTGACTGTAAGCAGCAGTAATACAGTGAAACCTTGATTTTACATTCTCTGAATGTAGGTTTTCCCTGAATTTATGCTATACATTAATAGTCTTTACTCAAAGGCCATAAGAACAGTGTTAAAAATCCCCGAATTTACGTATCCTCACTTTTGCATTTACTGCAATTGTACATTCGAATTTTGCAGAAACTCCCTCAATTTTACATGCAGTTCCATTTGTGAAGCTTTTGTTTCAAATTGTCTAGCAAAATTAGCCAATAAAATGTGCGCTGCTTTATTGCAAGAATGAATTCAACCAATAAAACAAGCACCAGAAGCAAGCCAAGCTAAACCATGCCAAGCCATACCATTTTTGTTTGAACTCTTATAGGGAAAGAAAGTGTGGAATTGTTTAGTGTGCAATGATCATCACAAGTGAAGCCAAAAACTTTCCATTTATTGTGAAAATGTCCTCAAATGAGAAGAATATGAAGAAACAACATAAAGTATTTTCTATAGATGAAATAATGCAAATATTAGCTGACGGCGCTCACGTGGGAACTTGGGTGGATCTAGTGGCAATGCTTGGTTTGTTGGTATCGACATTAAACATGATAGTGAGTAAATGGTCTGAAATAGAGAAAAGTTACTCGCACTGTGGGCTATTGTTTTGTACAGAATGAAAATCTCTGAAAACGTTGCCATTGGAATAACTTAAAACCATCCTTTCAGCATGGTTCAATCAAGCCCGTACTGCCAACACATCCACTGATGGACCCCACGAGAAGGCAGAGGTTCCACATGTAGCTACTCATCTAGGTATAGGCAGTTTTCAGGCTTTAAATGGCTGGATTGATCATTATAAGAAAAGACACAAGCTGGTATACAAGACTATGTTGGGAGACAGTGCCACTGTAAATCCTGAAACAGTGATAGAGTGGAAAAGCAAAGAACTGCCCAAAATAGTCGACGGATACCAGCCAAAGGACATATTTTTAATGCTAATGAAACCGGACTCTTCTATAATCTCCAGCCCAGTGAGACATTGACATACAAAGGTGATTCTTGCCATGGCAGAAAAAATCAAAGCAGAGGGTCACTGTTCTGCTAGGATTCAATGCTGATGGCACAGAGAAATTACCACCACTGGTGACTGGAAAGTACAACAAACCCGACTGCTTCAGAAAAGTAAAAAACTCCCCACCAAATACACACCAAATTTCAATTCACGGATGACTTCAGCCACTTTTGAGGAGTTTCTTGTGCAACTGGATTGCCAGATAGGGGCAAAAAACTGAAATATCTTGCTCTTCATTGACAAATATGCTGCGTACCCAAGAGATACCACTGCTCTGAAAAATATTGAAGTTATATTTTTCCCCTCAAATTGCACAAGCCATTTGCAACAACTGGATATGGGGATCATCTATCGTTTCAAATGCTAGTACAGAACACAACTCATACGTAAGGCAGTAGCAATGATCGACGGAGAGTTACATGGTGATGCATCCAAAATGAAGATCAACCTCCTCACAGCTCTTCACTTCATCACAGAAGCCTGGAGATAGATAAGACAAATCATCATAGAGAACTGCCCCAAGAAATGTCATTTTTCATCAGATGGTGAATACAATAGTGTTAGCAATGATGTACTGAATGAACCAAAAAACATGACTGGTGCTCCTTGAAACCATCAGGCATGTAATTTGATGAATTTATGTATCTTGTGATGCCAAGGTCAGTGTATGTGAGATACGAAGTGTAGATCAGGTCACGCAGGATCACCTGACTTGTGGTTATGAAGAAAACCAAAAAGAAGTAGAGGTGGAGATTACTGAGAACAAAGTAAGTATTTTGATGCTCTTCAAGGACTGGAGGCAGCAAGAAAATATATCCAGCAGTTTGATATGGAGGATATACTAGTGACATGCAGTAAGTTTGAAAACAAGCTCTACACATTGAAGCATAAAGAAAAAGGTAAACAAATAACAATATTGGAGTGTTAAAAAAAATTTATTCTGTTTTGATTTTGAAAATGATTGCCATTTCTAAACTTTATTTTAAACAGTTAATGAAAAAGTGAGTTTTACTGTTCTGAAAGTTTGCAAAAAATTAAGCATTATTATACTGTGTACACTTGATTTTAATAATGAATAAGACCAAGGCAGTGAGAAATACCAATCTTCTGTTTTTCTTTGTTTTCCCTGATTTTACACTTTCCTTGATTTTACAATTTTTCTGTAAGGTCTACATGATGATGTAAAATAGCAATTTCACTGTATATCCAATGATGTTCCTACAATTCCAACTAATACGCTGTTTTCAGATTATCACGCTGATCCTTGGCCTCAACAGCAGCAACAATAAAAATAGCCAGATTCAATGTATCACTTCACTTCTTACCTGCTTTAAGGCATTAAGCAGCGCAATGCATCGAGCATTTGATCCCACCACCACGCGGTCAGCATACTGTATTCCAAGCTTCATTACTGCTGGATGTAAGTCACGACCATACAGCCTGAAAATACATACACTCAGGTATAAGGTAAAGTTGTTCCTGTACATGCCATGAAGGCATATAGGGAGATAAGAGGTACAGCTCCAGTCTTTCTGAACCTCAGCACTAGTTGGAGGTGAGTGGTCAACTTCACTCCACAGGGAAAGAACCCCATTACCCATTAATCAGGAGGATGAGGGGGCCCCACAGCTGATATGGACAGCTTTGGAGGATAGAAAATCTCTTGTCCCTACTCAAATATGAACCCTGAACCACCCAGTCTGTAACAATTCACTAAACCAAGTACATCATTCTGGTTCCCATAATCACACACATATATCAAAATGTAAAATGAATCTGTATAAAGCTGTAAATACAGAACAGATACTGCTTTCTTATATGCACTTTCTTTTTAAACACACTTCATAAGTAATCAAAGAAGTTTACACTGCCACAATGGCCCATGGACAGACATTACAGGTGTTCTGTGGTATGGTGTTATGTAATTCAGTAAATTGGTACCAATGTACTGGAGGAGCTTGCTGCTTCCATCTTCACACCAGACACCCCCTATACAGACTTCTCCAAAACACTGGTACCTACCTAGCAAACTGCACAGCATTATGTGCCACATACCCATTGTTTTAATACTCACCACATTCACAACATCACATCTGACACACAGAATTTGTTGTCTTTTAACTCTATGGCACCTGATGTCAGACAGACCTGTCACACAGCATGATGCTCAAAAGATAAATGCCAGGGATAGACAATGGCCATTATGGTCTCTTATGTCGCTCAATTAAATCCTGGTGCCAAGTGGTTAAATTAATACTGACACTGATTCTAGTGACAGGACTTTGAATATTAATGGCAAAAATGAAACTACTGTTCAAAAAATGTTTCCATATATGTAATATACTTAAAACAATTCTGGCATACAACTATTTTCCACCAAGAAGCATCTTTACAGTAGTATGGAGTTATATGTCCAGTTGTCGAAGAAGGGTGAGGCACAGCCTACTGGATCTGTAGCTAACAGTGGGTTTACCGTACCCACAACTAATGATGAATGAAACAGCAGCAGTAGGTTTCTCAGCACCTCATCTGCTGAGGTTATTTTTGCCTGTCTACTAGCTAAGCCTGACGACAGAGTGAAGAGAGTGTCTGTTGAATGTTAACTGGTAACAGGAAAACTGAAATTCCTGAACAAAAACTTTCCCCAGTGCCAATTTATTCACTACAAATGGGTCCTTCACAGTTAGAAGCCAGAACATAAGTGTGTGAGCTATGGCACAACCAACAGCAGGTAACAAACACTCTCATCACATACTTTACACGCAGAATGCATTCTGTTTTAATGCTCATACTGAAACTACTGAACACAACACACCGTTTTACTCTCTTCAGTGCTCTAAAGATCCTGTTCTTCCATTTCCCCATATAGAGTGCAGCAGAAAATGCTGATACATTTTAAGTAGCCACAATTGTTATGAGTTTACATCACAGTATGCATACTAGTTCTCAAGGTCAACAGAGATCACTGAGTTTTGTTCGCAACTCGCACATCAGTCCAAGTTGGAATGGTGGTCAGTGCAGATTTCAAGTATTACTAAAATACAAAATGTGTCACCTACTGCCACACCATGCTCAATAAATACCTAATATAATGCAGTAAGCACACAGCATCCATTAACAAATGTACATTACTATTGGTCTGCTTTGCTATTTCTCTGCTGCGGACCATGGACAGGGGAGCAGACAGGACTACAGAGCAAATGCTATGAAGTGCTCAAGAGAATTTGAATGATTATAGCAACACTGCTGGGAACATAGCCCATTTGACAGCATCTTGGAAGCTTGGTGCACAGAAGACAAAGAAAAATTTCAATATTTTATACCTAATTGGATTGGGAATTAGAGGGGGATTAGAGGGGGGAAGGGAAATATATATGTCAAGTAATAACAAGTAAATGTACAATCAAGTAAAGAAATAATGAGAGAAAAGAAATCTTTAAGTCTCCTACTGTAAAATACAATAAGAGTTGGGGAAAGTACTATATATAGACTGGCGGAATCTGCATGATAGCATTTGGTTAGCATGATTTCAATTGACAATTTGGAAAATGAAAGGAACAAGCCTAAGGAGAGGTGCAGAAAAAGGAAGATGCCCCTTCTGTAACAAACATTATCATGAGACACATACTTTTCTAAAATGTAAAGAGACACCATCTGCTCCCACACCATAACACTAGCAGCAGCTGCCAAGTAGAAATGGGAGATGATTTGTGTTCATAATTTCTCTGACCCATGTTTCCTTCTGGTGGCAGTGAGAACAAACATACTTACATCCAATTTTTGGTGAAAGCCATAGGTCCACTCTCATGATAAAGGTGATTAAACAACTTGACTCTGTGCTCTGTCGTCTTTGGCTTTGTAACCTGGAGAGTCCCCACAACCTTCTTGCTAACCTTCGGTGTATGCACACGTAAAGAACTACATATTAAAGACATGCAGACTTCTTGTACACTTAGCATACAGATATAAGTACACCTCTTACACAATAACAAAGTAACATAAGTAGTACAGTTAAAGGTAAAGATGTCCCTTGCCACACCATGAAGGCATACAGGGGGAGGAGGGGTATAGCTCCAGTCATTCTTTACCTCAGCACTAGATGAAATTGTGTTGTCAACTTCATGTCCCAGTTGTTTAGCCCCAGGGAAAGAACTCTTGCCCCAGAGCCATTTGTATACTTCAAACAAGAGAAAAATCTCTTGCTGCTGCCAGGAAGCAAACCCCATACTATCCAGCCCCTAGCCTAGTCACTACTATCCCAGCTTATCATAACATAATACAGCGTTCTTATAAACCAACCACGCAGAAAGAATAACTCTTCTTCAGCCAGGATATGATTTCTTTCCTCATCAATATCCAAGCATGAAGAAGCTAAGAATTTAACAAAGGCATAAATCTGAAATTACAACATCAAAACACAATCATCTGACCAAACAACATTCTGGAATGAGAATTCAAATTGCATCCAAAACTCCACCATACTTTTCTTTTGGAGGAAACAATTTTTATTATGATGTTCCTTTATACAGGTACTTCATAATTTCCAAATTTCTCATTCACATACATTCAAAACAATTCAGGGCATAATGTTTTAAGAATATAATCACGTAATACCCAAACGTGAGGCATGCGTTAGCGCAGTTGGTTGAGGCACTGCACTACAAGTCGGAAGGTCACGGGTTCAATTCCCGATGGTGTCATTGAAATTTTTTATTAACATAATCCTTCCGGCCGCACTATGGCCCTGGGGTTGACTCAGCCTCTAACAGAAATGAGTACCAGGAATATTTCCTGGGCGTAAAGGCGGCCAGTGCGTAGGGCTGACCTTACCACCTTCATATGCCGATTGTCTTGAAATCTGGGAGCCTCAGCCTCCTGGAACCCTCAGGGCCTGTCCAGGTCTGTAATGGGATTGCTTTACCTTTTACCTTTAATACCCAAACATACAAAAACACGTACATCAGGAAACAACCAAACCAAAAGCATAACCAATAATAAAGTTTGATTAAATACAGTTACCCCAGAAGGCGACTGTAACAAATGAGACAGTCCATATGGTGAAGGACAGTCACCCACACAGTGCATGACATTAAAAAAGTTTTTGGAAGTGCTACTTTCATCCATATATGGAACAAAGGACCAAAAATGACTAATATATAATGCAAACTGCAAGATATTCAACTAAAACATTCATACTCCCTGCTCTTTCTGACAAACAAGACATTTATAAACTCACCACTTTATAAAAACTATAAAATTCCAAAGTCACACAATGTCATGAAGGGCCTTGTCCTTGACAGCTTTCTTATTATCAGATTTAAAAGTATAATCAACCAAAACATTGAGTGTTCCATCAGCACTACCCCTGAGTTCCAACAAGGGAAAATGGAAGGACATGTGGTTTTACTGACCACAAAAGACTAAAAAGCTACTGTAAATAACAGTATTATACAAAGTTATGGCACAAAGAACTGCAACAACATCCAATGGGTCAATTATTGACAACATTAAGTGATGGGTGACGTGCAGTCTTCATTGCCATGAAGGGTTAATTTGAGGTCTTCTGGGTTGTAAAACTACATAGCAAAACATCATTACTAACTCCATGGAACAAAGTCCTTATTGAGAAGCCACCAGTTCCTCAGCTGGCCAAAAAATTTCAAACATTCTATGAACCCAAGGGTTCACATCCTCATCCCGAGGCAGATCAATCCACTCCCTGCCCTAGCATCTCAATTATTTAAGATCCATTTTCATGTTATCCTCCCATCTATGCCCACCTCTTCCAAGTGGTCTCTTTCCCTACGTTTACCCATCAAAAACCTGTCTGCATCTCTCTTCTCCCCTGTACGTGCTGCTTGCCTAAACTTCTCATTCTTCCTGATAGGATCACCCAAACAGTGTTTGGTGAAGAGTACAACAAACAAAGCTCTTCATTATGCATTTTCTTCCAGTCCTCTGTTACCTCTAACCTCTCAGGAAGAAATATCTTCCTCAGCACCTATTCTCAAACACCCTTAGCTATGTCAAGTGTCATTACACAGATATCTAATTAACCAAACTCCAATTAAAACAAAATGTCATTTCGAAATTTGCTGACTAGTTTGCTAATGTTTTATGTAGGCTGCAAATTCCTCTGTATGCACATAACCATCCATAACGCTACATAGTGTCACAACCCTCAAGTCCATTAACTAAACTTTAGTAGTTTTGGAAACCTCAAACTCATAACTTTGAATGTTGCCAACAACTCTGACAATGAATCTTTTCCAGGCTGTTAATACATTTATCACATATAGCCTATATAAACTTTCTTAACAATTTAAATCAATGCTAACTATAAGTACCACCTGCTGTATTGTCAGCTCTTTAGCGCCTAATGTCAGGTATAGATGTCATGCAGTATGATGCTCAAAAGCCAAATGTCAGGTGCAAACAGCCATTACTGGCCTTTCTCATGCAGCTCTGATTTAAATTCCAGTCTCCTGCACATCACACTGAGCACTAAATTCTGGCACAAAAGGATTAAGAACTCCTGTATTCTCCCACACAGTGCATTTATACATGTTCTGTACAATTCTCACAAAACAGTGATTTATCACTATACAGCAATAAATGATTCGCCTTTGTAATGGACATGGACTATATTCTTTGTCATGTAGGAACTGAGTTCTTTTATATAATTTAGATTATGTCTTCAAAGGGTCAGCCTCAGGAATAAAGCAAGTACCATAAATAAGTGACAGCGTACATACGTGCGACCTTACATCATCTCCCACATCCTTGCTTGGCTGTTTTTCTTTCAAATTTACAGCAGACACCATGCCCGTTGACTTTTCCTGAGACACCTTAGCTTGCTGCTGGGCTGCTTTGACAGCACGCTGCTGTTCCTGCACCACAGAACACAGCTATGCTGTGACACTGTACTTTCATCAAACATTATTAGGACAAAGAACAATGACAAGAGAGGCAGAATATGTAGTGTGGAATGGCATAATGAGAGGGGAACATAAAGTCTGAGTTTGAAAATATGACAGAAAAACACTACTTGGAAAACTATGGCATATAACATAGGATAATAATAAAATGGATATTTAGGAAACAAAGAGGGATCAGTGGTGAGGTCTTGTGAACATGGTAATGAACTTTTCAGTTCCATAAAAGATATGGGACTGAGTCACATCACTAAGGTTTTGTGGCTGCAACACATTTTCCCTCCCCGGCAATCCTTACTAATCTCATCTCCTAGCCCCTCCCTCATGGATAATCAAGAACCACATGACTGACCGACATGCACTGGGTCTTGAGTCATTGAGTCAGCAGGTAGTTCACAACAAACACTGACAACAGGCAATGATCTGGAAATTTTGTCTTGGCAAATATATATTTTGCGTGTCCAAAATTCTGTTTTGGAGACTGTAGGGGCAGGGATGAAATGACCCTGCAAGAGCATGACAAGCAAATTCCCAAGGTGAAGAGTCACTAACAATATTAGTGTTTGCAAGTAAATTTCTGCCTGCTGATTTCTTCTGATTTTAATTTGTATTCATTCTCAGAATGGCTTAGTAAAGCTATATTCTGGCCTGATTGTTTGGCCCTTCTTGTTTGATTAAAACAAGAGTTGCATCTGAGGATGGCACTCTGTATGTGAGAAAATATACACTTATTTACAGATTTGTTGGTTCAAAGGAATACCCTACATTCTGGTAATACAGCTGTATATTTTAGTGCTCTTTTCATTATACCATCATTAAAAACCACATGTTGTTGTTATGTGGATTTTTTTTTGTGCTCTCTCCTGTAAATTTGTCTCCTCTTATGCCATCACTCTTCCACCTGGGCATGGGACATACCTCAGTGGCAGCAACAACTGGTATTTCCCCAAAACTATGGAGTAGAATTTGATTAGCTGAGCAACTATCAACTTGTTACAAGAGACTCTACTCCACAGTCAGTCACTTATGGAATGTTACATCCTAACCAAAGCCAGTGACCAAATGCTATCCTTACACAGTGCTAAATTCTGTCTAAAAAACAGAATGGCAAAGTCACATAACACATTCTGTGCAAAAAATAGTTCCATTTCTTGCTACGTGATCAACTGCCTTGGTCTGTACAAAAATGTAAACACCAACCATATGAACTGAGATATTTTCTACCAGCTTCTCAAGCAGTGTCACAGTTTGCTCAGATGATGCAGCATTAAATTGAATATGATACAATGGTGACATAGAAGAAATGAGGAAGGAAACGTCTATTTTAAGGCAGTATTCTTTTACTGGCCTGGCAGTACTGAAAGGAACTATATACAACCTACATAATATTTAGCTTCTGTCCTGAAGACAAGGAAGCAGGATCCCCCCAAACTTGCAGGACTGGTAACCATCAATAGCATTATATGGAATCACACCCGTAAATACCATAGTATAGGCATACAACTCATGGGCTACAGGTTGTGTGTGGTCTGTGTCCACATTCTTAAATTTCATATATGCTATAAAAATTACACAATAATTTAGTCTGTTAGGTATAACACTTATTGTGATTGTTATGCATGCAGCCCAAGAACCAGCCTACAATAATGGCTACAGCCCTTTGAGAAGAATGTTGGACACTCCTGCCATAGTCTAAATACTTTCAAATTAAAACTGTAGAACTTAGCAGTATGTTATTATACCTTTGATTTGCCCCCCAAAAAATTTGCTTCTAATCACATTCATAATTTTCATCATACTAGCAAGCCCTTAGTTATGATATGTACTAGTACAGTAGTTATGATATGTACTAGTACAGTAGAACTCCACTTGCCTGGATTAATGTGAATAACAAGCAATCTAGATATGCAGAGAATCTGGATAATTGGATTTTTCTTTGAAAATAGGCTGCATTGGCAGTCTTTTAGTGGAAAAAATTTCTACAAACAGCTGTTTTAAGATACATATTTATTTATGTACAAACACAACATTCATACATAATTCCTTATATATATTTGACAAACGGGGGAAAAATTAAACCATACGAGATGTAGTACAATTACAGTAAAAAATATTTACCCAAAGGGCCAAGCCGATCTGGATAATTGGTAATCCGGATAACCAACATCCTGATGATGATGATTAGCATTTGGGTTCAAGCCCTTACGGTCCCAATGCATCTAGGCCTTATAAATGGGCCCTTTGTGCCCCATTGTCTGACATCAGTTCATGGGAGCCCTGTTCCTTGCTAAAGTTCCAGATGGCCCCCAGACTTAACTTTTAATGTCCTCTGGGTCCAAGAAAAAGAAACCCAGATACGCATTTTCTTTTTCTCTCAAAAGTCCCAGTAAACAAACCCCCTCCAGGTTCCCCAACAGGGCCCCTACAGAGAGAAATGCCTGTTTACAAGGCCTTTTTTTTTACATATCTCTCAAATTCCTCATAAAAATTTCCCTGAATAAAGAAATTTTTCCCTTCTCTCAAATGCCCTAGGAAAGGAATGTCCCTCCATGTTCCC
>JGI20169J29049_11449279_pt1 | contig 12343 bp, 12 predicted proteins | sample TergutNc150P1_FD_29049 | JGI IMG/M metagenome (IMG submission 29049) | reverse complement strand
ATAAGTATCATAATAACATACACACCACCATATAAGAATACAATATACTGCACATACTCCTATAGAACTGTATATTACAGATTGCTTGAATCATCAGTGAGATACATTCACGTATCCATAAGCCACCCAACTACACAAAACCTGCAACTTCAACTATGAATTCCATGTTATGTTTTTTACTTATTTATAAAATGTCTTATTTTAGTGTATTTTATTAACATTTAATGTAAATGAGATCTCATAATTTTAAGGCATTGTAAATTATATAAACTTATTCAATCTTTTAAGCCAAAGCCTGAAGATGGCTTCTGGAAGCCACAACATGTAGCTAAGTTCTCTTAAATGTTCATGTAATAAAGTTGTGTTAGACTACATTATACCACTCTATTAATTAGTAGCCCATGCCATTTACTTTTCTACTGTCAATATGGAGGCAGCAGGTTTCTGCAGAACATTCACACTATCTACCAAACTATACAGTTTCACATCCCAGAGGACGGTAACATTCAGCACAGTGAGAACCTAAAATTCCACTGGAACTATTTGTTTCCAATTTTAGATCCAGTATAATTATACATTCACCTAGACAAATTCGCAGTTACCCCTGTGCCTTAAGCAACATAATTATGGCACGTAAGTGCCGTGGACATAAAGCTCCACACATTCTCATCCCTTACCCCTGGATGGAAATCTCAGTCTCACATTCTGTCTGCTGTATCCATTTGAGAGCAGGGCCTAATCCTATGGAAATGTGCAAAATACAGGAACATTGTAAAGGACAGCTTATTAGTGTTATGTGTTGTTGGTAAGGCAGCGAGCAAATACTTTTTTTTTTTAATGACATTTTAGATTCTTCCTGTACTTGCCAATGCCCAACTTTGATATACGCTTTCAGGTGAGACATCCCCATTGTGTTGTATAGGATCACAAAATATAGGTGAAATACAGTCAAACACAACATTTTGTGATTTGGTAAACGGTGTTGAAGCATATCTTTTTTTGTTTTTCATGAAAATGAGATTTGTTTTACAGCACAGCATATTTCAATGGATTTTACTTCTGTTTTTTAACATTATTTATTAATATGTGAATAATTTTGACAGGTTATTTTTGTTGAAAAGAGTTGCAGACCACAGAGTATTTTAAATCTAGAACAGGGTCTGTTATTGTCTGTATGAATGGAAGAAACGGAGACAGAGCAAACGTGTGTGTGAATGAATGGTACCGAATGATGAGTGATAGCATGGGCTATTTGTTTACTTAAGGAGTGACTTGTTTAGAAGATGTAATGATGTTAAAGATAGTACTGCATGGAAGAATTATATACTAATTTGTTACAAGAGTGTGTTCATTGAGCAGCTTCATTCATTATGGGTATTACTGAAAGATTCGGTAATCAGGTACATACTGGAATGCTTTGTGTTTATTTTTCACAGCATAAAGAGAAAATGCTGAAAATACAGGGTAATTCCTACTTGCGGACATTGCTGCAGGAGACGATTTCATAGGTCTTTATGATAAAAAAATGGTTAGTACCAATATGGGTCCTTTTCTCAGTGGTTACAAAATTATGGGTGTTTATTTAATTTTTGTAAACACTGTCCTGTGAGCCATGCATTGCAAGTCACACTATGCAACCTTGAACCAGCTGGAACAGGAACAGTCAGGCAAAGCTGCATCTCGCGACTTGCACTGCAACTCGCAACTCGTGCTGTCCACAGTTCAGCAGCAGCAGCAGCACGTGTTTCTGCTGGCAGAGATATTTTCAAAAACCTGCTTAAAGCATAGGCCAGTGTCGACTGAAGGCAATTTCATGAACTCAAGTGAAATTTAGACTTTAAATTTATTAGATATTATGCTTGTTTATTATTTTGTTCCATTTGTTTTCAGTAATCCTTACTCTCTTCTAATCTTCACCCACCTGGCCATGACTGTATAACCATCTGAAATTGGACACATGTTTGTATGAACTTTTTTGGTCAGAGACCTCTTTTTTGGTCAGAGACCTAGGAAATCATCTGCAGTAATGTCCATAAGTCATGAATCACCCTGTATACTGGACTCATGTTCTTGTTATTGTTGCTGCAACTTTTGAGGTTTTCACAGCAGTGTAGTTGAGGATTCCATTCTCCTGGGATATGATGATATGTCACTGAGTAAAGTGGTTCCCAGCATTTTGAAGAAACATGGTGCATACAATTTCAAGTGTCTATACGGTCCAAGATCCTTGAAGATGATGGTGCTGCATTCCTTCAAAATGTTTGTAACTAATCACCCAACGATGCAGTGTCACATCCCATAAGAAGGGATCCCATGTTTTGTTATTTAAATTATTTAGAGGACTGCAAGACACTACATTGTACTGTAAAAAGGAAAGGTACAGTAGCTGTACATAGCTCATCACTCATAACATGAAATTATCTATACTGTTGAATATGAATGTTTACTAGAGTCTTGATGTAGCCAATCTTCTCATGAAGTATAAGATTTCAAGATGTATTGCAAGTCTCTCTGATACAGTTGTCAACAGAAGTGTTAAAAATATGCCAGAGGTATGCTCACTTTTAATGTTTACAGTGAACCTGAAAAATATTGTTAAAGATATATTTTTATTTAAATAACAATAAAGTTATTTTTACAATTATATATTTTTTGACTGAAGAGAAGACATACAGCACCCATTTTACCTGTTAAATTGCTTTATGAACCAGGCAATTTAGGAATTGCTTGTTCTGTATGTAGCTTTGTAAGTTCTTCTACTTCATAAGGCCACATTGATGCTAAAACAGGATTTTTACTTAAATCTGTTAGCTTTATTGCAGCAACTTCAGGCATTCCAGATTCTCTGATTAAGGATCCCACCACAGAACAGTATTTCCCTGTAACATGAGGGTGTGTCAGCTGTAAAATATAAATCTGGTGGTAACAGTCATCTGCACAAGCAACAAATTATGCAAACAGATGACAAATGATGACATTTCTACCCTTTGTTAGGATGAAAACAAACGGTGTAAATACTGTGACAAATATCAACACAGCATGTACCATTAAAGTACCACACCAGGCATTTGGGGACCTGTATCCCCTGCTGGCCCAATTTAAATGCCAACATTTTGCTACGGTATCTTCTAGTTGGGACAAGTAAATGGGGGAGTGGAAAATAATCCAAGATGAGGAGTTTTATGATCTGTACTTTTCACCAGATGCTATTCGGGTGATCAAATCGAGACAAATGAGATGGGAAGGGCATGTAGCGCACATTGAAGGGAGATGCATACAGGATTTTTGTTGGAAAATGTGAGGGAAGATCACTTGGAAGACATAGGCATAGATGGGAGGATAATATTAAAATTGATCTTCAAGATGTTGCGTAGGGGGCATAGACTGGATTGATCTGACTCAGGATAGACACAAGTGACAGGCTCTTGTCAATAGTGCAATGAACCTCTGGGTTCCGTAAGATACAGGGCATTTCTTAACTAGCTGAGGACCTGTTAGCTTCTCAAGAAGGACTCGGCTCCATGGAGTTAGTGTCTTTTAGTCCACAGCAGGCCAGTTAGGGATACCACTCCTGTGGCTTAAATTACATTGATCATTTAAATGTTAATATACAGTAGCAGTCTCCAGTGCTAAGTTATGTTGTTAACACCTGCATGGTGCCACCTCTTGAAGAATGTATCTTAGAATAACAACATGCAGTTATCAGATCTTGAACTGTTATAATTCAGACTGTTATTACCTCCTCCTTTATAATTCAGACTGTTATTACCTCCTTCTTTATAATTCAGACTGTTATTACCTCCTTCTTTATAATTCAGACTGTTATTACCTCCTTCTAGAACCAACACGAGATCATGCAGGGCCATGGATCTTTGGTTTCTGAATGAATTATATTTTTGGGTATGTGGGTAAATAGCCCCAGCCCTAGCAGGGTTGATGCAGCTCATCTAAAGAGCCCTTCCTGATCTATTGTGGGACACATGGTCTGGCTCCACAGATGGGAAATGTCTGGATTGGGTGGCCCTACCTCTCAACTTCATTGGAATTCACAAACCTCCCTGTCTGGCACTGAAGACACCTACAATTAAGCAGCATCCTCCTGGGAGGGTCATGGATCATTTTGAATAACACAAACGACAATGACAGCAGAGTTTAGAAAGCATGAAAGATAGGTCACAGAAAGTTGGAAATAGAGAAAACCAAACAGCTGACTGAATTATCATACCCTTCGTACTCTTCAGGTTTCACACACTTAACATCTCAGTTATCTATTGTAGTTTGGAGAATTTCAAAACATGGACGAACACACAACAGCAGTGCAAAAATGGCTTAGAAAGGTTACCAAGAAAACATGCGAACACCCCAAATTAGCAGATGCAGTTGGAATTGTAGTTAGAATATTAATTTCTGCAGACGCCCGCATTGGTATGTTACATAACTGCAAAACTCAGCAATACGCAAGGAGCTGTAGTGTGGACTTGGAAATAATTCATTTTTATGGAGTTCTTATGACTTTGGTCCAGACATACAACATAAAACTACAAGTAGCTCCATGTACGTACCTTTAACCAACCAAGAACCGCCACCAGGTACAGTATTGCAATGAGTGACCTTAACTTTACCAGTATGGTCGCTGACAATAAGAATTTCGTTCTCCTTCCCAGCTGTCTGTTCAATAAACCCCTGGAGCCATACATACTTGAAGAATATACACTTAGTTATGTTCAACATTTTCCCAAATTTGAATTCCAGTTTCCAGAAATCTTCTGAGGTCTTGATGCACATGTTTAAATCTTTGATATGTAATTTGTGTGCTGGATGATCGAACATTGTATAAAATCCGGGTATTCGAAACAATATTATATGTACAACTTGCCAGTAAAGCGGCCCGCTTTGAGGTTGACTTCGCGAACATGATCAATACGGGAAACGTGTAGAATTAAAAAATCACTATTGTTACACAGAAATACCTCTTCATATTAACTCTTTAAACGCTGAATTAAATCCCATCTGCCATTTGCTGGCATTATTAAGAGTTCACTATTTTCTCCACGTTAGCAGGATAAGGGTTAAAAGAACTGTTATTCTGATTCTATTATATCTCTCAAACATATTTATGTAACAAGGCCTGTTAGAGTTTTAGATCACTGTACAAATTACCTAAAATTAGGAGGTACACATACATACAAGATGCACGATAAATTTAAGAGCAATTTAAATTCGGGGACTACTTGATGCCTTGCAGTTTGGTACTTTTCGCCTTAGTTTCCTATTAAAAAATGTAAAGATTAAATTACGTAACCTATAATTTTGCCTGTTGTTTTACATTAATTTAAAACGCGCGTGGTTTGAAGCTTCGCTCTTCGGAGATGTTTTGCAGCTTATATTGGTAAGTTTACAGACGATTCGGGACAGATTATCCATCCCGAAACGTCGGAACACCACAAGCAAAAGTTGTGTAACATCCCATAAGAGCGAAATCTTGAATTTGAAATGTTTTCTTACATAATTAGGACCGTCATCAATTGTACTTCACCAAATAGCAGAGCAAGAGACCTGAATACAGATGGCAGAATAGTATTAAAATCGTCCCTATTCCGGTTAATTATTGCACAATATCCTAGTGTTTTCAAAACAGTGTTGGTCAACCTGTCAACCATTGCACAGAGGTAGTAAACATATTCTGTGGATGAGGCATGGATCATACCTGTGACAACCGTGTTCATAGTAGTAAGAAACACAAGTAGTAATCTGTGGTAAGAATATCGTAGCATTGTAGAGGGTCTATGAAGCTGCGATAGCGGATTCTGTTATAAAAAATAGTGTTAAATGTTACATTAGCATAGTCGGTATAGCGACTACGCTACGACACGTATGTTTCAGTGTCGAATCCCGGTAGGGGCATGGGAATTTTCTCTTACCCAAAATGCCCAGATTTGTCTGGGGCCCATACAGACTCTTTCCAGGGGCATGAAGTAATCACTCACCTCCATATAGTGTCGAGGTTGAGACTGAGTGGAACTATACCTCTGCTCCCCCTGTTTGCCTACATGGCGTGAGTACGTCAACTTAATCTTATGGCCAACGGCGTACCACCAAGAGCTTAAGTTCCCATTCGACCATGCTGGCCTACGAACACCACGGATTAGCTATCTGCGCAAGTTTGGATTTATTGTGTTTTCAAAAATGGCAGAGGACGTCACGGGATCTGAACTTGGTTTGTGATGGACGAAACGAAGGGCACTAATGTCGTTTCAGGCACAAGGTTGTAGTACTCGATGGCTGTGTTTGAGAAAAAACATCCAAGGAAAGTATTCTTAGATGATACCGAAGTGCTGACATGCGTTTTTGAGAATGCACAGAACATTCAGGGACACACGGTAAGCGAGATTGCGTTGGGCTAGGCATGGAAGAGACGGGGAAACACCGGAGTTGGTTGTATAATAACCGCAGTTGTACCCTGTCGTATGTACGTCATTTTAAATTTCAACGTTGGGAACCGCAGTATGAATCTAATTCAGAATAAAATGTTTTATTAGAAAATTATTTCAGACCCAGCCTTTTACGATATTGGATTGTTTTACATGCAGCTGTTACGGCAGAAGAGTAACTGTCATTAAAGTATATGTCATGTGGACTTGTGATTTATAAACATAATCTGAATGGTAGGTTTCAGTAACACACATTCATGCCTTGTATACGTGATTTGTTTTAATGTATGTAGTTTTCATTGAACTTCCTCCTCACGATTTAGTTCTCTGCCCCTCCCCTCTTTTCGTCCGTCGCCTTTTCAAGTATTGGATTACGAGCAGTGTTTTGTTCTATTTGAAATTAGTTACAGTCCACCATGTGCTTATATCTGCAGTTGTCACCCATTTAATGTTTTTGTAAGCCCTGCATTTATTTTTAATGTGCTCTTTTGTAGTGTATTTTTCTCTCTCCATCTTTCCTCACCATGATGGAGTACTGTGAAGAGTAGAAGGGGAAAGTGAGAGATTAAACTGGGGAGAGCAGAAATGGTGTAGAGGGAAAACAAAGTTTTACTAGTCATTAGTACTGTAGGGTACTTTTTTGGTTTCATATGCGTATAATGATTGGGTCGTGTTAAGCGACTGCTCACCTTAATAGTTGTTGAGTTTATATTGTCATGTATTTGAAACTGAAACTGAATTAGATACAGGATATTTTAAACTGGGCTTGAAAACTTCGAATAGTTAAGTGCAATGCTAATATTTTCTACAACACATCTGTGATCTTGTTGTGCAATGCTTTGCTGGATAGACTGGGTTCCAGTAGTTTTTTCATTTCCAGGAATATATCATACGCGTTCAGCGAGGACCATTACCAGAGAAAACATGGCATATACATAAGCGATACAATGATTTTGTTTCTCTCCATAATTTACTTCAGATCTCTGGGCTTAACCTTCCTCTTCCTCCAAAGAAACTCATTGGAAATATGGAAAGAGAATTTATAGCTGAAAGACAAACAGGGCTTCAGGTAAAGTATTGGTAATCAAATATTGCATGTAATGAAGTATTCTTGCATTTGATTCTAAAGTACAACATTGACACTAATAATGAAGCGGGATCCAAATGCCTGTGGGTTCAGGAAATAATAAGTACTACACTAGATAAGCAAGAAATATAGAGCTGGATGGAATATGATGGAGCCCTATGTCTCAGGATTGAGGCATGTTCCTTGCACAGAAATAACTAATTCTGTAACAAACATTGTAGTAGCAATCTTTAATGTAGGTGGTATCTGGGAACTGACATGTACTTATAGATGTCTGGAAGGTTTTGTGACTGGATGTGGCCCAGGCTGGATGCTAGACAAACAAATTGCTCAGAGTTTAGGTTGCTGAAGCAAGCCTTGTTTTAATTCACCAAATAGTGGCTATGTGACTGCTCATTGTACTTGTTTTTCATGATCTACTGTGAAACTTCCTATGGAAAACAACTTTTTAAATGTACGTGCTCACCCGAATTGAATCCATACTCTTGGGGCAAAAGACATGTTCAGATGTTCGGGGGAACGTATAGTACTCATTGTATTTACTGTACTTAAATGTGTTACTAAAATGCAGTTTACCCATTTGTCCTTGGAACTTCAGCTCCATGTTCCCCAGGGCTCTATATGGCAGTCAGGCTTGTTTCTCATTAGGATGAACCAGTCTTTGAAGTGGAGATGAGAAGTGTCATGCTTATGCAGAGGTAAATTATCATGAACAAGACAGGCAATGTATGTATAATCTAACATTGAGGACCGTTCATGCAGCCATTGTTGCAATGCTAAATCAGTAAGTACCACATATTCCAAGAGTGCGTTTGTAGCCTGAGGTATCGAGCATGCAATGCACGTCCACCATATTGTCATCTGTGATCTTCCTGGCCCTATGGTATTTTTCCACATTATCTCATAAATGGCATGATATTCAAAAAAAAGGTATTGAACATAAAATGTGTGTTTTGATTTTCTCTGCAGTTTTTGTCTGAAATGTTCCTCATTCTAAGAAGAACTGAGTAAGATGTGATAAAAAGAATGTGTTTGATCTTTACGTAAAGTACCTGTTGTTTTTGTCCGATTTTAATGAAACTTGAATTTTCCCAACAGATTTTTTTAAATATACTCAAATATCAGATTTCATGAAATTCCATCCAGTAGAAGCAGTGTTGTTCCATGCAGACTGACAGACATGATGAAGCTAGTAGTCACTTTTTGCAGTTCTGTAAAGGCAAATGAAAACTAGTTGGTTTGAGTTAAAGATAATGCATCATATGATTTTCTGATATGAAGATTGTGCTGTTCATAATTTATGTTTCAGAATTATTTAAACATAATCCTCATGAATCCTATTTTGGCATCGTCATTGCCTGTGAGGAAATTCCTGGATCCCGACAACTATGCCACACCATTTCAAGGTTGGTGTATATGTACTATAGCAATGTGGAAAGTTTTTACGCTTTGTATTTTATAGAGTTGCAGTAAAATCTATTAAAGTGCATGTGCTCCTGTAATGTTTCTGGCATACACCTGAAGATTAGTTTCCTATGTGAATAGATTTTATTTTGGAGAATTGTTCACGTGAGTAAGCTTTTTTTGGTTAAAATTAGAAGGTGCATCAGCCACCATGTGAAGTGTGCTCTAGTATTTTGAAGAATCCAGTATGGCCACCATGAAGGTAATAAATAGAAGTTATCAAATATCTCAGACATGCATGCTGTTGTTTTTGTACTTGTAACATGTAGCAGGGTCACTTGTTATTTTACTGTATATTGATCTATTAATATATGTTTAAATCAAACAGTGCATTTTTGAGTCATGGCTAGACTGTGATTGCAGATGATATTTGATGTTACAGGCAAGTGGAGTCCTTCCCACCCTCATTGTATTGTCTTTTGTATGGGAAGACTGGTTTGTTGGTTACATTAATTAGCTCATATATTGTCCAAAATTATGGACTTGGTATATGGTTTAGTGACACTGAGGTGTGTGATAACAAGCTGGTATAGTGTGGGAGTAATGCCACAGATTCCTACGCACTGTCATTTTTTTTTTCAAGTGCTACCCCCAGGCCATTATTGTGTACTTTTAGCATTTTATTAACAAAAAATATTATTGACCACTATTTGTGTAGTCTGTAATGGTAGTCATTATAAGTAACATGTTGCAGAGATGGCATTGCAACATGTATCCATGACACTGAGAAGTGAGGTGAATTATGAAGTCATAAAGCCTGTGCCAGATATTGGTTGGAGGTTGCGGAAACATTACTTTCTTGTTAAAAGCCATATTAATCCAAAAGAAGAAATGTTGCTGTCATGGGTAGAGCATGGACCTGACAAATATCTGGAGGACCGTGATTTGCAGGGGGTGTTCAAGAGCATATCAAATCTTCAGGTAGGTAATGTAAGTCTTGTAGTTTATTCTTTGCTGTCATTATGGGCACTAGAATGAGCCCTTGAAACACCATTCCTTCATGCAATGAGTACTGTTGTACTGTTATCAACTTTTCTGTTGGGGCAAAGTTATGGTTCTGTAATGTGTCACAGGTGGTTCACTCTATATTAATTGCTTGTGCCTATCTCCTCTCTTGTTCTCACCATATGTGTGGTCCTTGGTGACCCCACTGGTTGAAGATAATGGTCTTCAGACATAGGTTGCCTTATAGTGTGGTAGATAGGTATCAGCATTTTGGATAAACCTGTTTCTGTCCTCGGGGAGAAGGTATATATTTGAAATTTAATTTGTATGCAGAATTTTTAAGTTAACAGTAAGGTGACTAACAAAGTAATAATACTGCATTTTCAGCACCCTCACATTCAAGGAATAGAATTTATAAACTGCAATGGAGCTGGAGGGTTTGTTGTGCGTGAGCTTCATAGTGCAGGAAGCCTACGGGATCTTTTGTGCACTGCAAAACCAAAGCAACAATTCATGAAGAAATATGGTAACCCAAGACAGTACAGACCTCTGTCTGAAAGTGATACAGCTTGCTTTGGGCGGCAGATTCTCGAAGTGCTCAGATTCCTTAGTGAAAAGGGACTTCATTTTGGTAAGGCACATGCTTTGTGGCTAGAAAGTGTATTCTCATGAAAAATGACAAAAGGGTGTATTGCTTGTGTAGAAATATAGGTATGATTCATTTATTGAAACTGATTATTTTTGTTTTGTGTTTACTTTATTTATTTAACTCAAACCCAAATACATCAATGAAAATCACTCATATGAAATCCATGTTATAGCGTAGAAGTACCCTTCTTGGCTTATTGTTTTTTTGAGTGCTACTATTTTCAGCCAGTGTTTATCTTGTGTTAGTATAGTTGTAGGTGTTCTGTTTTTGCTCTTATGATTATCATTGTCATTGTAATTAAATAATTAACTTCAGAGAGCACAGGTCCCCTGAGAAGCTAATAGTTGCCCAGTCAAGAAGTACACTGCCGTTTAACGGAATGTGAAGGTTCATGACTGTTACCAAGAGTCTGCCACTAATCCCTGTGCACAGCTAGATGAATCCAGCCCATGCTCCCATCCTGTTTCCTTAAGATCTGTTTTAGTACCATCCCCCGTATCTGTGCCTAGGTCTTCCAAATGGTTCTGTTTCGTGACCAAAACCTTGCATGTGTTTGGGTTGTAGCTGTCCAGAGCTCACATCTGTATTACTGCATGAGGCTGGGGCAGAGTGCTTAATTGTCACCCCCACACAGTTGTCTGCTGGAAATACCAGCACAGGGAATAAACGTGAATTCTGCTATCAGACGTTTTGCAATAGGTGTCAAATTTGTACTTTTTTAAAAAAAATTCTCCATTTGTGTGAACATACTACCGAGGAGGCTTCATTCTGTGGTGCTCAGTTTATTGGCTGGACAATAGGATGGGGACCACTTCTTTGTAGTTTTCCCATTTTTGTCAAGGAAAATGCTAAAATAGTATGTTCAAGTAGGCCATGACTTCCTCTTTCCGAATCCTTTTTCATTTTTCATTAATGATTTTAATCCCTTCTCATATAACACCATTTAATCTGTTCGGTTGAAAAAGGATCATAAAATAATCTGAGAATCATTTTAGCCCATTGTTAAGATTCTATTGAAACTTTGTTTAGAGAAGTTGGGGTCAGGAGTTTGAGGACTGTTGTGATAGCAATGATGTAAATACTAGCAACAATTCTTTCTATTTCGCAGGCCACCTCCATACTGGTAATATACTGCTGGAAAATGGCCGAGTGAAGCTTCTGGACATTGAGAATGGGGTTCTTGGTTTGCCGTCATATTATAGACCATATTTTGTCCAGCATAAGAAGATACATACACTGGAGGCTGTTGATGTGTATTGTTTTGGTCATGTTCTATATGAGATGGCATTTGGCCATCCTTTACATGAATCTGTCTGTGATATTTTTCCTTCAAGCTGTCCCCCTTTGTTGAGTGAGTATAGCTGCATGAACATTGTGCAGGTGATTATTCACAAGTACTTAATTATGAGGGAAGAACAAGTGCTGAGATAGCAACGTAGATATAGTGACTAGGTTACAGGCTAGATCACTAAGGAATTGTTTGATTCTGTAACCGTTGCACATGTGTTAAGAGAGGATGCAGTGGACAAGTGCAATTGAATGGCCGGGGGTAAGGCAGAGTAAGGATAAGAGAATAAAGGGATGTCTTTTTGAAAGGCTGAGACTTTGCGCGTTGTGGGTGGCCAGAAGGGTCCAGCAGTTGCCACAGTGTGTCAACGTCAAATAAATAGGTTTAGTTCAGTTTTTTTGTAATAGTGGACATTTCTAAAGTTTGACAGTTTTAGACCTCTTAAATCTTGCGGGGTAGGACGCATGATAGTAAGAAGT
>JGI20169J29049_11449280_pt1 | contig 12351 bp, 11 predicted proteins | sample TergutNc150P1_FD_29049 | JGI IMG/M metagenome (IMG submission 29049) | reverse complement strand
AAAAAAAAAAAAAAAAAAACTGATTCCACTTAAAGAAATTAGAATCATGTGAAGTGGTCTTAAAACTTGTGCCTCAAAATATTTGAGGGAGTTTTGTCTGTTTTATTTACTAGAAAACAGATTGATTGTAAACATACAGTTTTCTGTTTGGATAGAAGGTTGGAAAACCCCATAGGTTTGTTGTTACAAACTTCAGGTCAGGAGCACCAACAGCATAAAATAAGCAGCAGCTAAATTAACCATAATGGTAGAAACATGAATTTTTAAAAAAGTTTTTATCTTCCAAGTTTCAGAAAGTAAAGTTTACTTTCACTTCTAATGGCTAATACAGTGTATAGTGAAGAATGTGCATACAGTATGAATTCTTGGACTGTTTGTGACAGTTCTCACTCGTGGCTGTTTCAGGTTATTCCTCTTATGCAAGTTTGTTAAGGTATCAGTTCATTATTAGAGTTCACAGGGAAGTGCCATTTCTAGGCACATTTGCAGAATTCCCAAAGTGACTATGAGCTTCAACATGTCTGTCTGTCCACTCATGTCCCATAGGACAGATTTTTGTTGCATTTTGTACTGGGGAACTTTATTATAAATTTTTTGACAGAATTCAGGTTTGGTTAAAATTGGACTGAAATGTCAGGCACTTTACATGAATATGGAAATATCTCGCATATTTATTCCTGGAATGAGAACTGTTGAGATAAAAGTTGAAGAGGACATTAAAACACACTTTCTATGTACATACAAGCCTCTGTAGTATATATTAGGAAATTTATGATTTCATGGAAATGTAACAAGTAATATCTTTTTCTCTCTTACCAGCTTTTAACATGTCCACCCCATAAAAAGTAACGTAATGCAAAATTTTGCTATTTTTAAGAGCCATTAATAGTATTGATGTGGTCTTTATTACATCTTGTCTGTAGCCTTTGGCTGTAGAAATCATCCCTCCTGGTACTGATATTTTTGTGTGTACATGTATGCAGTTTCTTCATGGTGTCTCCAACAAACCAGCAGACTCGTACCTTTGAGTGGATGCAGCGTAACCTTCCTCCTGATCATTCTGTGGGACTCACTGACGTGACTTCAATGTATACAGTGATAAATGTTGTTGGACCAAAGTCGCGTGATCTGATGTCAGAATTATCAAATTCTGACATGAATCTTCTTCCATTTACTTACAAGAAAGTGAATGTGGGTTATGCATCTGATGTTATGGTAATGTCCTTCACTCATACAGGGGAACCTGGATACTGCCTGTATGTTCCTTCAGAATATGCTCTTCACGTTTATGACCGACTCATGACAGTAAGTTATTACGTGAAATCTGAGCTCCTCAAATTTAGATTTAGATTTTCATAAAGATATAAGGGAATATTAAGTCTTTATTTTATAGCACTTCAAGCATCAGTTTATGTTTTAGTAGTAGTACTGACTGTATATAAACAGAATTCTTGTACCCTTTGTTTATGTCAAGGTTGGCCGTGATTATGGAGCAAGGGATGTAGGTTGCCTTACGCAGCGTTTCATGCGCATTGAGAAGTTCATTGCTTTTTGGGCTGAGGAGCTGACAAGTCTCACAACCCCATTTGAGGCTGGTGCAGGATATCGTGTAAAATTAGACAAAGAATACTTCATTGGCAAGTTTGCTCTCCAACGCCAGAAAGAACAAGGAGTCACTCAAAGGCTGGTATTCTTTGTTTTGGAAGATATTGATCCAGATATACATATCTGGCCGTGGGGAGGAGAGCCATTATACAGAAATGGCGAGTTTGTGGGGACTGTTACATCAGCTGGGTAAGTCAGAAATGTATTAATAAGAAATGTTATTTTGCATATTCCTCACCTTAAAAGACTTTATTGTATCTCAACTGTTTAAACAGTGTAATTCTGTGTCGCAATATATCAGATGCCACTAAGCACAATATGCATAAATGATACCACAGTGCTATAAATTATTTGAAGTTATCAGTAATTCCCAGTACTGTTTGGGTACTATATTTATTGTCATTTAACTTGAAATTTACCTTCTCCAGAAAATGTTAAAGTTAAAATTCTGTTCTCTGTTGCTTTATTTTCATTACAGATATGGATTTACACTAGACAAGCTGATATGTGTTGGTTATATTCGGCACCCTGGCATAGCCAAAGGAGGTTCAAGTGGTTGTCCAATAGTTACAAATGAATTCATCATGGATCGTAATGCACAATACGAAATTGACATTGCTGGTCAACGATTTATGGCTAAACCACACATACATGCACCACATATCCCACATGTCAACATGGATTCTACCACCCGTAGATACCGACCTACTGTTGTCAGTCTTAAGGCTGTCTAAACATGCATCTAAGGGGTATGCAAGTATTTAGCTTTTTGCTGCGATGTGGATGAGGTATGCATCCTTCTGGGATATTATGCTGCATCATTGATGTTTTGACACATTGTAGTGGTCTCATCTTCATGGGTTGAAATATCAAAGAAGAATGCCAGAGAACATGTGACTACATGAATATATAGGGATGGTGTAATTGGTGATTGGCTAACAAGCAAAGATAAGGAGCCAATCAGGGAGGGCAGACAGCAGAAGACAGCACAAAGAATAGGAAATGATTTCCGACTTTGAAGTTGAGATATCTGCCTTGCCTTGAAATGTTGGGAACCAAATATCCAGTGACAGAGCATCATATCTCAGAACAGCCACCTCATGCATGAAAGAGTTGATAATGGATATCATTGTTGAGTCTTAAATTATAATTAAAAATGTAAATTCATACGTTTTGCAGGCTGTAATGTCTCTCAGTGCAGATACTGATATTAATATTGCAGCTAACTTAAACAATGATTTCAGTTTCACATTGTCATTGTGAATCATATGTTTTCATGATTATCAGTACTAGACTTTGATGAAATTACTAAGATAACATATGGAGAGTTGAATATTTCATTAGTTCTCGAACATTTACTTGTGTGTTATAGCAGAACTATGTCCTTTAGGTAATACCGTATTTACTCAAGTACAAGATGAGGTTTTTCCCCCTTAAATTTCATGCTTAAATATGTGGGGTCATCTTAATTTCCCATACAAAGCACAGAACAGGACCATGCTGAGCCAAACCAAGGTCTGCATCACCAAATCATCATGTGAGGATGAAAGAGCCAATAAAGCATGACTAAAGTTGTTTCAGTGTATTTAGATGAAAAAGAAAAACATAGTGAAGCATTTATAAAGTTGAATTAGGACAGTACAAACTGTATGCTACTGTAGTGCTGCAAAGTGCAGGTACATGTTACCACTGCCGGCCGCACTGTGTTTTGTGTATCAGTTACACTGATTGGTAGCGGGGAGCGGTTGTTGCCATGAATCCGAGTTGCTGCACATACAAGTGAAGAATTTCAGTTGGGTGGGGTTGAGACACTGTTGGGCTTTATTGTGAAGCTTTGCATCCCAAAGCACTACAGAATGAATGATTGTTAGTCTAGAAGAAAAGCCAAAAGTTGGATGACCAATCAGCTTATGAAGGATTGGTTGTTAGTGGTATGGAACAGAAGGCCAGGGGCAATTCTGAGAAAACCAGGGATGCTGGTCATGGATGTGTGTAATGGACATCTGACACCAGAAATAGAAGCTACACTTACTGGTAGTTCCATGAACACAGACCTTGTGATCATACCTGGAGGAATGACCTTACAACTGCAGGTGCTAGATGTTGTGGTGAACAAACCCTTCAAAGACCACATAAAGCAGCTGTACAGTGAGTGGCTCTTGAAAGGGGACCATGCTTTGACCCCAGCTAGAAGAATCAAGAAACCCAGAGTGACCATTCTTTGTCAGTGGATCATAACAGTGTGGCAGCACATCTCAACAGAAGTGACCGTGAAATCTTTTAAGAAGTGCTGTGTATTCAATGCAATGGATGGGACTGAAGATGATGTGTTGCAGAATGGCAGTGAAGAGGATGGGGATGTTAGGAGAGAGTGTGAGGAACATGAAGAATATGGAGACAGTCACACTGAATGGTAAAGGTAGATAGAATCTCACATGCTTTATGTGTATGAAATTAATAGTAAGACATTTTATCTTAGCAGATGCTTTATTTTTGAGGGATGTGTTAGATTTGAGTAAATATATTTTCCCTTGGCAGACATGTTTTATTTGGGGTCATCTTAAATTAGGGTAAATACGGTATTTACATCCACCTTTATAACTTGGTAGAGATAGATTAACAGTATTGTGATATTCTCTGCTTGAGAACTAGTGTGTAGGCTGTTGGGTGATGCTGATACAAAAAATGTTATGAGTTGGTTAGGGAAAGGAAATTTTACAAATTAGGTTTCTTCTCCTCAGAATGAGCTACGTTTTGTCAGGTATTTCTCAATTCTGTAAACCCTTGCAAAAGCTGTAAAATTTTTGTACGTTTATAATCTATGAGCTGAGAATCTCAAAATGAAATAAAGTCAAAATCAGTTATGATGTGGTGAAAGGAACTGAATATTTTGTTTCTTTATAACTAAGGAGTACAATGTTATGGTTGACTGTGATGAAGTAATTGGTGCCACAGAAAATTTGACTGTGTAGGTGAGGTGTCATATAAACCAAAGTAGTTATAACCAGGTTAGACTGTATATTTAAAACTTCTTTATACTTTCATGTCTCCAAGCACTAGGCTGTAATTTTTGTGTCTTGAAACTTGTTTAAAAACATAATCCTAATGCTTTGGATGAAATATGAAACAAGCAATATGGAATGCTTCATGAATTTCAAGTTGTATGTATTTTTAGGCTTTTAGGGAAGTCTTATCTATTCCTTGATTAAATTCAAGTATACATGCAATACATCACTAAAGAAACATACTCTTAGATTTGTTAAAATAAGAGCTTCCTATGTATTTTAAAGTTTATGGAACTGAATATTATCAGTATATGAAAACAAAATTAACTTTATGAAGTCTTTAATCTGTATTATGTACAAAAAATAGTTCCTACATTGCTGAGGATAGGGACAGGTGGTGGGCACTTGTGAATGCGGTAATGAACCTTTGGGTTCCATAAAATTTGGGGAATTTCTTGACTAGCCAAAAACTGGTTAGCTTCTCCAGAAGGACTCTGCTCCATGGAGTAAGTAAGTAAGTCCCTTCTTCACAAACAACACATGTAGTGGACAACTTTTGAAGCTTCATATGTGTAAGAAGAGTTGGTATGTGAGAACATTGAAATTTATGCTGTTTTTGCTGATTTTCCCCAAGCTGTTTGACTTACATAATACATATGTTTCAGAGAACAACGCGCATGCTGTGTCCACAGAGAGACAAGGGGGGAATATGTTGTGGCCTTTCACTGGCTCTTGGGCTGTGTTTTTGAAACAGTAATGGTGGACAAAAGACTGAACTATTAACATTTTGGTCAAATAGGCCAATTTAAAATTATATTGTGTGTGCATGGCTGGAGTCTAACCAGTAGACTTGTATGAGTTTAACTGTTAAGTCATTTGTCATGGTGAGCTCCTTGTTCTTGTCCCTATTCATGATAATGACAGACCAATTTTAATGTTTTCTGAACCATGCATTGTGAAATATTAGTGTAATAAGAACCAACAGGATGCACTGTTTACTTTAGATTTATTTTACGATTAACCTCTACATGTTTCAAGCAGGTTTACTGCTCATCTTCAGGAGGTACTAGTCTGTATATACAGCAGTTGGTCTGTATCATGCATTTATGTTGGCTGGCTGCTAGCAGGATTGATCCTGATGATGAGCAGTAAACCTACTTGAAACATGTAGAGGTTAATCATCAAATAAATTGAAGGTAAACAGTATATCCTGTTGGTTCTTATTACACTAATGACAGACCAATTTGAGCCTTCCTGCCATAATAATAGAAGGTTCATAAATTTTTTTTTAACAGGCCATAGGTCTCATTATATGGTGAAACTGTGCATTATAAGGCACGGGACACAGAAGAGTGGAAACATTTGTAACCAAAGTATATTACCCCAAGATCCCATCATGCAAGTGGTGTGAGATCATCTGTGCTGTAGGCCGCATGACCACTGAAATCAACTGTCAGAAATGAAGAGATTCCTTCTGAGGCACAGTCACTGAAAAGAGTCTCTCACACACACACACACACACACACAACTACTGCAGTGTTAAATAGAAACTTAAGATACAAAATTTTTTAGTACTGTCTGTACTGAAATCAGCCAGTATATACTGTCAACCCCTGATACACCACCACCCTCAGTTAGTGCTCATGAGAGTCTGAACAAAATTCCCTATTATTTTAAAATTGGGGACTCCCCCTAGCTACCATCTGCCAAAGAACGGTGATACAAATTTTCCCATAAGCATAAAATAATGTCTGATATAGTGTCATGTTGGAAGGTATTTAAGGAATGTGGACAGTATTGGCTAGGATTTCTGCCTTGCAACACAGCATGGGTCAGCAACTGCTACCTATGCACAAACATCAATCATCTACACACTACAGAAATCTGTTTTACCTTTTCTGGCAGCCAGTGTGTTTGGGACTGGTGTTTTCATTGATTGAACTTTCAAACAGGTGTTGGTCTCATAACCCCAGCTTCATTTTGCCTCCTGTTTGCCCCGCTTCTTCACCTGCATGTTTCAGATTAGCAGTCCTACACTATATAGATGATGGTCTGGAAAATGTCAAAATCATAGAGTAAATTGAGGTGATAACACAGACTGTTAGTCACTGTCAAATGAATGCAGTATTACAGTAGAGATTTTAATTATCCTGACACTTTGACAAGTGAAGTATACATTACAGGAATTGGGCAGTACAGTGGTCCCTTGGTAATCCAGATCCCTCTGTTGTCTGGACAGTTTTGGGTCAATTACAGTCCAGTATTTCCCATTAAAATTATTATAGCTTATTTTCATTCTTATTCTTATTACTGTATATTTTTATGTACAGTATTTCCACTTTAAGGAGTTTTATTTCAGCATGGAGTGATAATTTTTGTATGTTAGCTGTACTGTGGCGTTTCCCCTTGGTGGTCCGGATTCCTTTATAATCTGGGCTACCCCTCACTAATATAGTTCAGGTGACCAAGGAACTACCGTATTAAATCTTGGAGCAAAAAAGAGGTTTTGTATGCTTAGGGAGACCAAGTTCCTCTAGCTTCCCAGCAGGATATGGCCAAACAATTTTCCTCATTATGAGATGAACCCTTTTCCACATTATGGGATGAACCCACCATTTGACACTGTATTGGCAATATTTAGTGAGAAGAATAAGTGGCAAAATCTATAAAGTGATAATATAAAAAAGGTGAAGTGTGCAAAACATGAAACACTGGAGGATATGGCAGTTGAATGCTCAAAATTGTACTGGAACAAATGAACTTACTAAGAAAGGGCATAGCCAATTTGCAAGTTCTGTACATTGCTACTACATTAAATGTTCTTCATTTTTATCATGTTAAGTAACTTTTATCGTTTAAAAAAGTTACAGGATTGTTATACACCATCACCTTCCATAGAATGCTACAGATCATGGAAAACAAACAGTGGTACTGAATTGGAGGTTGACTTTATACTATTTTGCAGCAGATCATGCATTAATGTTAGTAGTGTCCATCATTATGGTTTTACAGAAATATTTTGATAGAAGGATTATGCAGCAACAGAGGCTGTGAAACCCAGTATTAATAAATGTATCTGAAGTGTGTGTAATGCAGTAAATGAACAGGAGAGGCATTACTCCATATTATGTAGCACATAAGGTACAGATATGTAAAGCTTGCCCATATTGGATACTATTGTGTCTGGTTATTTTAATTAATAGTTTATGGCAAACTGTGGTTTATTCTGCAAATATTTTTCCATTCATTTAAATAGGTCATGAGTATCAGATTTTATTAAATAATTCAGTAACTAATAGAACAATTCAATAATAAATATCTGCTCAGTCTGATGTGCTTTGCATCTCATGCATGTTGTATAATTTGGTCCTTCATGTAGAACAGAAAATGTCTTCACTTATGCCTCCCTCATGACTGCCAGCTTGACAGCAATCCTGGAAAATCTGGTAAAATGCATCAGGACACTTCATTTACTCCTATTTTTTTTTCTCATGTCAATATCAGACTGTATCTTGGGCAGCTGGATTGACCAGAAAGAATCTTAATTTGATTCATACCATTGTCATATTAATAACAAAGAGGAAGAAATATGTCATCTTTCACAACTAAGCTTTTTATTATATTACATAATAAAAAATCTGTCATAATAAAACATCTTTCTTGTTTTGACCAGAAAGAAATTTGTTCTTCCCATCTGAATTCTTTAAAATGTGAATTACAAGCAGTCACATTTTTCAACAAACTGGAGTAAATGAATTTATGACTTTAGAGTGACCTCACAAGCACTATAAGCAGTGTTATGTGAACTATACACTTGTTTAATGTTATGTAGAAATGTGCGGTACAGGAGTAAAGCTTTGTGTTGTTTGGTTTACAATGTTCAACATGTGTAGTACATATTAAAGATCATACTTTGTACATACACTTTGTAAATATATATTACCTACATTACTGAGATTTGTAGTAACAGTTTCTAAACCTGACACTGTTTGCCAGCAGTTCCAAAAGTGTGACAGAAGTGTCATGTATCTTGTTATTTTGTATAGAGCAGTGATTATTCAAATTAGAGATGATGATTTACATCACCCGTTGCTTCTAATAAAACAAGAAATTAAACTATGGTTCCACTGTATCTGAGTAAAACAACTGTGGAGCCAATTACTATACTAACTTCTTAATTTTCAAACAATTATGTATTATATCATGTACGTGCTTGATTGCATTTTATTTCTAACATTGTATGAGCATAGAGTCAATACTGTAAAAAGGAATGTGGATGCTTGTAATAGTTTGTTCAGAATTGTTATTAATTGTTAATCTTGGTTTGTGGCACCACATAGTCAAATTAACTGTATATTTCATATCAGTTCAGTGTGGTAACCAAATCTCTCACCTTATGACAGTTTATTATATATATAATTTTTTGTTAGTCCTCTTGGCTAATGATGTGTTTGTTATGTTGCATTATATTTAGTTAAAATTATGTAAATTTATCTTTTTAAAACTACTTTTTTTTTGTTGATTATAACTTCCTCTGCAGTTTAATATTTGGTGTGGTTAACATTAGTCTATCTCCACCAGTTCATATTATTTTAAATCTGGTTTCCTTTCTCCTTTTTTTGTCACATACGACATGTCTCTTGTATACTGGTACATGACTGTCAGGCTTATCACTGTAAAAGGGAATAAACACAGATTCCTTTGTTGACTTTGTCCATACACGTTTAGAGAGGGTAAGTTGCCAGCAGTCTAGTTCTTGGATTTGAGGAATGGTTTTATAAAGTGCCCTAGTACTTTACTATTATTGAGCCACCTTACTTCCATATATATTAGGTTGGGATACTCTACTCTGACATACTCAAAAAAAAAAAAGAAGGTTGTTGAATGGCCTGTCACATTGGTGCTGCTCTAATTGTGTTTACAGTTTTTGCCATCATTTCCAACACATGTTTGAAGTGAAGAACTTTACCAGAGAGAACATCTAGGTGTAAAACACAATGATACAAGATAAATTTAGGAAATGATTCATTAATCTTGGGGTGCAATAAGAATCCATTTTTGCTGGAGCCCAATCAGTAGTAATCAGACAGTTCTACTGGCAAATCTGTGGCAGAAATAAAACTTTAAAAGTGCTTAGTCAATGCCTTCTTCTGTCCTTCCTTTCAATGGCAGAACTGTCGGCATTTCCTCTGGCCATGTATTCTTGGGAAACCATTTTATTCATAACTGTGTCTGATATAGCCAAGGATTCATCCATTTGAAGTGCATACAAAGAGCATCTTGAAGGTTCTATACATATCTTGAACTCTTCTTCTAACCATACGGTCAGGTTAGTGCAGTTGGTATAGCTACTCGCTACAGTTTGGATGGTCCAGGGCTCAATCCTCAATGGGGACCAGTCCAGTCCTAGGGCCTATCCAGCCCCCTCCAATGCGTACTGGGGCTCTTCCTGGGGGTAAAGAAGCCAGGGTATCACACCAACCCCCCACTCCATCTAGTGCTGAGGTTGGGCCAGGACAGCTAACCTGTACTTCCTCTCTGTACGCTCACGGCATGTTACAGGGAGAACTTTACATTTACATTCTTTTAACCATATTTGCTGGCAACTGCAAACTATTCATAACAGACACTGTCTCTCATTTATTTGAAAAGGCAGAGAAAAGGTTCAGCACCAGAAATGGGAGATTTTATTAATTCTCTATATTGAAATGACTTCTTTCTTTTTGGCAAGAACATGGTGACTTTGCTAGGATTTTCCTGTTTTTTTTTTAATAATCAATTGTGAAGCTAGTTTCACATTTCAAGTCACTAACCTCATTCTTCTCATGTTCACTAAGAGGAAAATAATTTTGGTCAAAAGAACTGTCATTTGTTTGAGAATGCCTTTCATTGTTGTATTTTAAAGCATACATCTGCTGCTGCTCAAGATACGAACTCCAATCCATTTGACGTTAATACAACAGTATTTTTCTTTCACTCAAGTTGGATGTTACGAATACGTGGCTTCTTACTTCGTTCAGGTCTGTTCATTTTAATGGCAAGTTAAAATATCGCAATTGCAAACAGAACACAACCACACACGAGAATTAACATGTGCAACACTTCTACTTCCTCTGACTTACTTATTCATCAGTAGCATGGCAGCGCTTCTGACCTTCAACTAAGGCAGTTATGGGGAGGGTTATGCAGGACAGTTGAATCATCAGTACATCCTCAATGCTACAGGCACAACTTGTAGCTGTGACATTATTTTAAAATGCTGTGGATGTCTTGAATTTTTTTAATATAAATATGGTGGACAGCAAAGGCCAGATAGTTGTATGTGCACCTGGGTGTGCAAGTTTGGTGACCCCTGATGTACATCTTACATTCCTGACATAAATGGTCTACAATACAGTAATATTTGAGGATAGAGACCACAAAAAACACACAAACAGGACAATACATGTAACAGCATCATTTTCATCAAAGTCTATTAAGAGGGAGTTTGCTTCAAATAAACAATATACAAAGTTCCAGAGGTTTATTTTATACAGTACAAAGCATTATTTTCAAACCAAATGCAGCAATCTTGTCAGTTTACTTCTTTTTCTTGCCTTCTTTGCCAGGCTTTGGCACAACATCAGGATTTTCTGCTGCATCCTTCAGTCGCTTGGCTCTTATTCCAATTAATCGGGCATCAGTACGAGCCTATGCAAACAACATTAAAACATCAGAAGACAAAGCACACATATACTGTATATGGAGTAGTGTATAAATGAAACATGCCCCCAAGAAAACAACAAATACAGACTTCAGTATAGTACATTCTTGACAACAGGTAGTAAACCAGCATATGACATTACACCCGACTCCATACTACACAAGAATTGGTACCCACTAGTATACTCACTTATCAACAGTGTGCAATACATGACACTCAGTTCCTATGACAACAATGGAAGCAGTAACAGACTTCACACAGAATTAAATTTCAACTAAGCTGGAGGGAAAGAAGCCTTCCAATTTGGAGTACACTTTCCAAACATGAATTTTTACAATTCTGCACCTTTTTTTGCCTTCCTGTCTATTAATGACAAAAACCCACTGCATGCTCTGAACTTGGCCACATATTTTCTTGTGTTATGATAAATATTCACCATACAAAACAATGATCTGATTTAAAGCTAAGTTCTTTGTCATCTGTAATCTCGGGTCATGAATGAACATTATGAATAACACACAGTTTTCTGAGACACTAAAACATACTGGCAACCACAATATTGCTTGACAAATACAAATAAGTACTGAGAATGGCCTTTAAACCCTGATACAGTATTCATATTAAGTAAACACTATATCAAAGTAATATGAACTAAAACTCCTAGCACAAATCCCAAATAGCAAATTTTACTAAAAATGGCTGGTAGTTTCCAAATAGAACACAGGAACACAACCTCTCAATTACGTGTATGCCCACTACAAATGACCCATCAAAATTAAGCTTTTAGAAGAAGGTACCAGGGAAGACCAATGAAGAGACTTCTGGATGTGAGAGACCAGAACGGGTCAACAAGCGGTCCAACTCCATGATAGCTAGATGATGATTTATGACTCATTATTACACATGTCTTTTACAAAGAAGTGATCCTCTTGATTCATTGCTATATTAACCCTTTAAAGCCCGAATTAAATCCCATCTGCTATTTGCTGGCATTATTAGGAGCTCACCATTTCCTCCACGTTAGCAGGATAAGGGTTA
>JGI20169J29049_11449283_pt1 | contig 12398 bp, 5 predicted proteins | sample TergutNc150P1_FD_29049 | JGI IMG/M metagenome (IMG submission 29049) | reverse complement strand
GGGGGGGGGGGAGATTAAGGAATGTTATGCATTATTGTTTTTTTAAGGCTAGTGTGGTTTTTCTATACACGTTAAAGAAAAAAAACATGGCCGACTCCTATGTTCTGTTCCAGTAAATTTCTGATTTCCCTTAAATCTCAATGTTTGGTTAAAACATATCAATCTCATCTTCAAGGGCCAAGAATTATTGGGGCCTATATGTTGTCCCTAAACATCGGTACGAAACTACCACTACTCGCTATGTAATAACCCAGAAGAGCGCAGTTCTCATCTACTTCGCGGCGGAAGCCTGAAGTCACGCAAATTAAAAATGGGGGAAAAAATTATTCCACGTGGAATTTCAATTTGTTTTATCACCCTTCTTATAGATAGGTACAGTACAATGATCGACTCCTTCCAATCTTCAGGCAATTTCTCCTTATTCCAAATAGAATTAAAAAGTTTATGGATCTTCAAGCTACATTTTCTACCCACTGATATAAACATTTCTGCTGGGATTTGATCAAAACTTGGTGATTTGTCTCTCTTTAGCCTTTCAATAGGCATCTCAACCTCAAAGGCAATCGGACGAGTCTCTAGAGGCTCTGCTGTAGGTATTTAAGACTGTCTAACATCATCAACCCCATGTACATTGAAAAGTTGAAAGAAATGTTCTCTCCACCTAGCCAAAATACGGTGGCAGACTGTAACCAAATCACCCCTTTCATCCTTTACTTAATTAGTTTAAGGCTGGTAACCCTTCTTAAAGTCACTGATGCCCCTATACAAGTCTCTAATATTTTTGATCTTACTGTTAGTTTCAAATTCACCAATTTTAGCTTTCAGAGGTTCCCTCTTTTTGTTCCTGATATGTCTACTGGTTTCATGTCTTGCATTGTTTAGATTATCTACATTGCTTTGTTTTGAATTCCGTAAGTGATGATTCAAAAGAGAATTTTTATGAGCAATTGGAGCAGGTTTTAGATCTTTTTCCTAAGTACCATATGAAAATTCTGTTAGATTTTATTGCAAAATTTGGAAGAGAGAATATTTTCAAAACGACAATTGGGAATGAAAGTCTTCATTAGGATAATAATGATAATGGTGTTAGAATAATAAAATTTGCCACATAAAAAATCTGTTTGTTAAGAGTTAGATGTTCCCAAACCGATTCATTCATAAATGCACCTGGACCTTTCCAAATGAGAAGACTCACAACCAGATGGATCACATATTGATAGACAGGAGATGGCATTCGAGTATACTCGACGAACAATCTTTCAGAGGAGCTGCCTGTGATACTGATCACTAATTGGTGGTTGCCAAAGTTAAGGAATTATTGTCAGTAAGTAAAAAGGCAGTACAGACGTTTGATGTGGAGAGATGTAATCCAAGGAAGCTAAGAGAGCTGGAAGTTAGGAAACAGTATCAGGTTAAGATCTCAAACAGAATTACAGTCCTGGAAAACTTAAACGACAGTGAGGACAAAAACAGAGCTTGGGAAAATATTAAAGAGAATATCAAAACCTCAGTTGAAGACAGTCTAGGTCAGCACGAACTGAAGCAGCAGAAACCATGGTTTGCTGAAGAATGTTTACGATTTTTAGATCAAATGAAGCAGGCTAAAATGCAAAACAATGATATTACACCAGGGACCTTTCAAAAAAATATATATGACAACCTATCGCTAACAAACTCTGCTCTCTTTAACTGCTGATAATATTCTGTGGTGTCTAAAAATCCTGTTCCTAATTGATGATTTTCTTTGCCTTTTCCATAATCTCCTGCTCTTACAGTGCCCCCTTTGTCCCACCTAACCTACTGTAAACCCACTAAATCTAATTTACATCTTGCTAATTCCCTGGCTACTGCACTAAGTGAACCTGACCTATACAGGTTCCTAACATTCCAAGTACCAAATCACATGTCCCTTTTCCATTGCTTAAGTCGTGCCGAAGGATCAGTCCAGGTCCGTGGCACGTGTGAATGTTTCTTGACTCTTCCAGTTTTTAAGACGAGGAGTTGTCAGCTCCTCGCCCAACTCCCAAGCTGAAGGACTGTCGACTATCCGCCACTACGTATTCATTATATGCGCAGCTACCCTCCATATTGGAAGCCGTTCCTCCATCCGCAACTTGAGGACGCGCCATGCCGTGTTGACAGGGACCCCCGTAACATGGGTTCCATTCATATTGGGAATGAAAGTTATCTTCGGCTAAAATGACAGAGTTCGGAAGATCCATGCATTCATTTGCTTTCAAACCATTGCTAAATTTTAGTTTGAGTCATCTTGTTTTTATAGTAAGTGTTGTGATTGTTTTCCCTGTGAATGCAATAATTTTCATGAATATGGTTCTTAGTTCTGCTAGCAACAACCAGCATGTCTCAGCTAGATGAATCGGTGGAGAAGTTTCCGAAATTACTTTCTGGCAAACTGCATACAGTGAAAATATTTTCGTAGATATTAATTTATCTGACCAATTTCTTGTAAGTTCGCAACCATTATCAATATGCTCCCCCGAAACTTCAGAGGATGAGGAAAGTAGTCAAACATTTTTTAGGGAAAGAAGGTATACGCCGTAGCCAAATGCATATGCGTGCCCGGAATATGTAGTGCCAAAGCCGAACGACTAAAGTAGACTGGGGCTAGACTATCGTCTACTAAATAAAAAGATGATCTTTGATAGTTTCATAATGCCGTTCTTAGAACCCCTTGCACAGACCGACTGTGTTAACTGTCAGATTATCCCCGCGTATCAAGCGGACTGTGCATTACGCTAAAATCTCACCTCCACCTAGTGTCGAGCTTCAGAATAAATGTAGGTTGACCCACGCCCCTACTCGTACATGATATCAGAGTGTGTGTGTGTGTGTAGAGAAAAATTTACCCTTTTTGACGCCCACTTTCTCATATGACTTAATGGCGTGCGCATTAACAACTTTACCCTCATAGGCTTCTTATTGGTAGCAGTAGTATTCGAAATTATGAATGAAAGGCGAAAATCTAAACGCCTTATCTCGATTTCATCACTTGCTAGTAGCTGGCGCAGAATTCAACTCCTTGACACACTGATTTAAATTATAGCCATGATGCAGATGGCCTGATATCAAGTGATTATGCCGATTAATTATGCAAAAATCATGTGGCTTCGATCTGAATTGGAGGTGCTGATAAAGAATCGTGATTACCTCAAATCCGTGTGAATGTTACTCAGAATATTCAACTGTAAAATCCTATTCGTATATATTCCTTATCTGACCTTCTTTTTATAACTGGGCAGCGTCCTGAAGAGAGGGCGACAGACATTGTCGTCACGAAGCAACAGACTACGCCTCCTACTCTGCTGGGCATTACTCAGCGACAAACGAAAGTGACGTAGTGACGTAGAAGAAAGGAACTACAGATCCAGTAAAATTTCAGAGGTGATTTTCTTTCGTAGCCTAGGTACAGAAGCTGCCAATAACTGGACTTTACAGGGTTGAGAGCAGATGAAAGGAGTAAATGGCAATGGTGGAATAATGTGAAAAGGGAAAGACAGAACTCCTTGGTTAAAAACCTGTCCTAGTGGCACTTTGTCCAACAAAACGTTCACATGAACATTTCTGGGATCGAATTCGTTCCTCTGTAACGAAGAGGCTGAGATTAACCACATAAGCAATGGCACCGCCTTAACAGAACTGTAGCGTAGAGTGGAGCGTGTATTATTACCAGGTCTCAACAAAACACGCAGTGTACGTATAACGTAACATTGAGGCGCGTTCGTGCAACCAGTGTTGCACTGTTAAAGCAATAAGAATTACACAACCTGTGTGTGTATTCGTAGCCTAAGTTATCCAGCATGCAATGCGCATGCGCCATATTGTCATCTGTGGCCTGCCCCGCTCTACAAAATTTTTCCAAATTATTTCAAAAAACGGGACGATTTTCGAAAAAGTTATTGAACATAAAATGTGTTTCAATTTTTGTTTACAACCTATAAAATATATTTTATTCTAAGAAGAACTGAGCAAGATATGATTACAAAATGTATATTGGTCTTTATTCTTGTCGGATTTTAATGAAACTTGAATTTTCTCGATAGTTCTTCGAAAAATACTCCTATATCAAATTCATGAAAATCCGTCCAGTGGGAGCCGAGTTGTTCCATGCGGACAGGCGGACGGACGGACGGACGGACACACATGACGAAGCTAACAGTTGCTTTGCACAATTTTTCAAACGCGCCTAAAATGTATTAAGTATTTCTAGTATATTTAGTGCTGTATCGCCAAGCGCCCGTTATTCCATGGTTTTAAAACCTTTCTAACCTTATGATTAATAATAGGTAACGTATAAATAGGAATATGAGAAAATAATTTATTAATAAATATATAAAATAAATTACAAAATGCGTGATTTTTGCAGTAAATGAAATGATGATAGGTTCCTAGAAGGCCTGTGCTCAAACGTATAGATGTAACAATGTATAAACACATAATAAAAAATGCATATCCTCTTCACAACTCTTGACTCCAGACTTCACACAGATGGAAAGAGCGGCTGTCAGTCAAATTCCTCTTCACTGAGCAAATTCAAACTCTGAGTGCTAACTCGTATCGCTCCAACGAAATGAATCCGGTACACATGTAGGACAGTTGTTGCTCAGCGATGGAATCCGATGGAAGCTATAAAAAAACAGGGTTTCTCAGCGCTGTATATGGATTTCTCGCTCTTTTGGGACATTGTACTGTGTTATGTGGCAGTTTTGTAACCGACGTCTTGTAAGAGTGTGTCAGTGCTGTCTTCAAGGTTTACAATGGAAGATGGGGCAGACACAATATTCCCAAAACGTCGGCAAGAAACTCCTAACTGATATGCCCAACATCTCAGAATAGCAGAGACCTCATAAAATAAGAAACTTGGAGCCTATCCTCGCCACAATCTAGATAATTTTTAAGATGCAACTTTGTAATGTGGTAGTGTGCAAAAAAATTATCGTTAATGGTATGTGTTAACAATGTCCGATTTTCAATAATGTTCGTTAACCATTACGTATAAATACGAAAAAAACTATGCTATTTATTTAAATTAAACTAAACACAAAATTACTTGTAAATAGGCCTCAACGTATTATCACGTACCTTGGAGAAAGAAATTTATTTTCTTGTATTACTTTAAAGACACGCCTCATTAAATTGTTTAAGACATTAATTTATGTTCTTATTAAATCATCATTTAATTAGATGAACCTTTTCAGAAAATGTCGATTTCAATTGAAATTATAATCAAAATAATTGTTGTTGAATATTCCAGTCTTCTGAAAGCTCACACCGTGCTGGCAATGTGCTGCCAACATTCCGGAGGAACGTAGTGCCGCCATCTTCAGAATGAAGCAGTCCAAGAAAACACTTGTTCAAATTATCTACATTACTTTGGTTTGGATCCTGTAACCTGCACTATAGTCTGCTTCGCGTGATCTAAAAATTGTGAACTTTGTTTATTAGACCATGCTGTATGCTCCTTCCATTCATACAGACCTACAATGGATTTAGCTGAGATTTTGACGTTCTCTTGAATGACCTCCCAAGCCTTATTGAAGCCTTATTAAAGTTTAATTAGGTACTCGTATGTGACCACACATCACTAAACATATCACTATTTGAACTCGACAAAGTTTTAGCTAATATAAAGCCTTTCCGTCTGATCAGGTTCATAAACAAAGACAAAACGGAAGAATGGTATGTGGAATAGGGACTCTGGTTGCTTCTTCCCCGAGGGTGAAAATATTGCAGAACAGACTTACTCAGGTAATGAAGAAATCTGGTATGCATCTTCCTTGCTTCTAACAGGACTGAAGCTGCCACCACTGGGACGGGGTTCGAACTTCTCTTCCTCCTTCAGAAGATCTTCAAGAGTATCGGGTTTGTTATGGAGTCCTTGTACGCCATCTAATAAACTGTTGAGGCTGTTTGGCAAATCTGCAGTAACTGGCGACCTTCTCAGACGTGATAGCAGTGCTGTGGGTACTTCAGCAACTTGTCTTGGGGCACCTAAAATAATTTTCTTTATCAGTATAATGTTAAAGTTTTGCAACCCTCTGAAGCATGGACGAAGGCAAAAAGTAACACATTACCGCACTAAAGCGTATGCGAATTCTGAGTAACGGTCCACGCATAATTAACCGTGACACAGCCGGGGGGGACTGCACCGCAATCATAGTTATCGTCGTAATCAAATATCCATACGCATATGCGTGCCTGAGATTTCTAGGAGCACGTAAAGTTACAATTAGAGACGGCCAAGTAGCTGTCCGCAACCAGCTCGTGCGACTTCTGATAATTTTACTGACTTTCAATTTGATTGTTCACTAGTGAGTTGGAGTAGGAAGGAAGGCGGACAAAGTCATAGGTTTTCTACATGAAGCTATGTAACGATGACGTTATATGGAGTAGTGGATCTTTAATCGTTTAAAATAAATCAGAATTCATATTGTTGGAACATTTTAACGAGAGTTATACAGTGTAGAGGCGTTTTTGTTTAAGACAGTCGAATAGCGGTAGTTAGAGTGTTTTGAATGTCTAGCGACAATGTGAAAGCAAGCAGCTGAGAGTAAGCAGTACAGCAGTGTCGAGTCTGACCTACGGGTGCTGGTGAGAATGTTTTGCTGGCCTGTGTGTTAAGCTGTCAATGGCGCACCCTGCACCGAAAATTCTCACGTAAGGTTCGGTAAGACCAAGCAAGACACTACCGTATGGTGTAAGATGTTCTCATAAACTTAGATCTTATTTTCTGACTTAGTGTCAGAGTAAAGTGTGGGTTAGCCATTGGTTGATAATCTGTTAGAACTGTAATTGTTTGTGCGGAACAGACTGCAATAACTATACTGTTTTGTTCTGATTTACATGAAGTACACATTTAAATAATACGGCTCGAAAAACCCCCTTGGGTTCAGGGTAATCAATGCCAGTAAAACTTCTCTGGAAGCTTAATAATTAGCAGTCGTAAAGCTCGAGACAGTAGTGACTACGTTACAGCATATATTTCTTTCAACTCATTGTAGACTTTATAACTACTTTACTAAATTTACATTATTAAATTTCGGGAAATGTGTATTGTGGCCAGCAGAGTGACAATATTTAAACAGGCTGGCTAGCCCATCAGACCCATTGGGTTATCCGGCCCCCCTCGAAATCAGTAGTGGGGTCGTGACTCACCGTCCTCACACTTCGCGCATGCTTAGGAAATACATTAAAGTATTCTACCAGCCTCAAAAATAATTCCGCCCAGGGCTCGCACAGCTCAAAACTAGAAAAACTATAATTTTAATAATATTACTGAATATTCCCGTACGCGTTGCTGGTGAAAGAAACTTTTCAAAATTTAAAATAACTAAAACACCAAAGCCAACAATTACCTAACACAGACGATCGAAACGAATTTTCTGTTGTACTGAGTTTTATTTTACCAATGAATTAATAAATGAAATTGAAATTAAGCAGTTTTTAAATTTTCGTATTATTATTATTATTATAGATATTAATAAAAAAAAACTTTTAAAGAGCCGCGCAGTCGCTAAGTTTTATCAAAATATTTTGCTCATAGCAGCAGCAGGTCCGAGCAGCCGTAAAATAAAACCAGAGGGAACGCTGGCGTAGACCTATTCACATGCAATAATTGAGAATAAGTATGAAACATATTAATTGTGACACTTCTCCTGGCTGACCATACTGTACAACCAACAATCATCCGAATAGTGAAAGTGAGTTCTAATCTTTAACACAACTTCGGCGTTCAACTGCTAAGGAATGCACACCAGCCTGACACCCCGTAAGAACTACTACAAACAAATTCTATTTTTTTATGGGATCTGAATCAGCAATAGAATGGACATAAACTGCAGTCATCGACTTTCAACGAAAATGTACTTGGTAATCCAGTAATCTTTATAGAAGCCAATCCGCTGTGTTTATTACTACACAAACCACACTTAGTCAGTCTAACACAACACAGGTTTATTTTAATATAATTGGTCAGCCTTACCTGTATACTACCTGCTTCGCCTTGTACTTACACCTGGTCTGCAAATAACATCGCACCACCACTGCTTTGTAAGTACGATATACCAACATTCTACGATACAACGTGTTATCCAAGTCTACAAACGTACAGATCTTTTTATTTTGCTAAGTAATGTGCTATAGAAATTCTATCCTGGCCCATAATTTACAAACTGAATTCAAAGAAGAATTTTATAAATGATTACGCTACATTGAGGCCATGCCGCGTCGGCTAAAATACAGCAGAATCATGGAAGAGTTCTATTAAGGCCTCATACTACAGCACACGAGGACCAATTCTAAAAAAAAAATTATTTATACGTTTTCAAAATTAGGTCTTATACTTTTATATTGTATACTGTATGTTTTAACATTATACAAACAGTGACTAAAAACTGGCCCCTTAGATTCTTATTTTATCTTCATTTGTGTGAATTTTTTATTGACATGCCTGAATATAGCCTAAGTATAAGCTGAAACATGTAGCATACATGAAAGGTAAACAGTTACATTAAATAAACATGTGTGGTGTTAGACTGAATTAGTGTGGTGTGTTCGGTAGTAAGTAAATTACTGAAATTCTCTTGTGAGAGGAACAAAAATTTTAACACCCAAAAAATATGTCTTCATTGAAATAGGTTTCATAAAATGGGATATTTTCGAGGTTACGTGTTGCAGATAACGTGATGAGTCAGTCACGGAGGGTTTAAACAATTTGTGGAAGGAGTAGTTAGCTCTTTATGTTAACATCATATCACCTATAAACTCCAAACATCACTCTGACAGCCTTGTTTTGTATTTGACTGTAACCCATTCTGAACCTTGAACCAGTAACAGAGCAAATTCATGTAAGCCATTGTAATCGAATCACACCAGCGACTCTGGGCTTAAAGCAGCTACAATTATTTTAATTAATTTCATAACCCCGCTTTTAGTGTGGCTGTCAGACCGCTATGGCTTAATACAATTCATTAGTAATTTTAAACCCGTCAGTTTGAATCAGAACCTGCTTAAAATGTTTACTTACCACAAGTCACTGCCAGATATGCGACACAAACGACAAGGCAGAGCCCCGCTTTGACTGGACCCGTAGTACTAGCTGCCATGGCAAATCTTGCTGTCACTTATCTTGTCAATTGAACTGCGCTTATATCTATGTCACGAGTGCGAAGCCGTGTCGCAGTTCCGCGAAGCGAGCTGGGGTGTGACGTCACTGGGCCTTGAGTAGAATTCGTTCAAGCTTTATCATAATGCCACGACAAGGAGGGATGAAATGTAAATGCACTAGAATGAATGACGCTTTCAAAAGCAAACAGACCAGTGAAAACGGTTTACCCCTAGCTGAGATAACTTTAGTCACGATGATTTACACGTCATTCTTAGGTGACTGGGTTTTCCGTTACCATGACTTGCTCTAATTTACGGTAAAGTACTTTACTATTGTGAAGCATGGAACATCGTTGAGGGCTTTGAATTTGTTCTAAGGTAGACGTGACTCATTTTGTCAGCATGCGCCGAGGACATGTTGCACAGATAATCGTACAAATTTCTACACGTTTTCAAATCCAGATTTTTGTCATAGCCTTCCTGTCTCCGGGTTAATTATGGTAAATTTCCCTTAAATAGGCCACAATTTCCATTTTTTCAGTGTCCATACTTATCTTTCAGAAACATGTCACTCTCACATTCCCTCGCAGAGCTGGCCAGCTTCACAGTCCTTCGATTTAATTCAGTACCCTCGGTAAATAAATTGGTGGACCCTGCAGATTGGAAGTGATGTAGTGGAAAAGCTTAATATTGTGCCAAAAATTGAAACATGACTGTTCATTTTGCACCTCCTGACTTCACTCACTGAGTTATCGTTTATGAGATCCTGTGCAGTCTACGAAATCATTTCTTATAGTGTGCAGGACTTCCTTAAACTTTGAGATTTGGATGATTATAGAGATAATCATGTTCAATAATTATGTCTTGTATTCTGGTAGATATATGCTAACATTTCAGAGAACCCTGGTACAACTGCAATCAGGATATACGACGGAAGCAGCAGTCCACTCTGATGTATTGGTTATCTTCCTTTCTACAGACAATTACGAAAGTCATTTTAAAACGAGTATAATGTAATTAAATTACTTATATATTGAAGTCGGAATTATAATCCGTCACGGAAACAGATTCTGTTACCGAAAAGTTTCACCGAGTTGTTATTGTAATTACACTATTGAAGAAGAGGTCGAGCGACATGTTGCACGTGTGAAGCAGTTACAAAATTTCTTATGCTTTGGTGTGGACATTTTTAAATAATTCGAGGCCCACACGTAGATGACATGTTAAAAGGGCTCGCAGGAAAATAGAGCGTAAGGGTGTAGAAACACTCACCTGACTGAGTTTGGGATACACTGAGGCCTGCTGTAGAAACATAAAAAAGTTTCAGGTTCCGTAAAGCTGAGGGAATTTCTTGAAAGGCTAAGAAATTGTCTGCTTTGCAAAAAGGAGACTGGAGTGAGCTCGTCAGTTGTACTTACTGCATACTGCAGCAAGGAAGTGATCATAATTTCTAGTTCAAAATTTTTTTTCCGAAACTTTATCCTAAAAATGGAGGCATTATGGCCTTCCCAAACGTCGGCAACTATTTACAAGTCGATGTGACGTCACATCACAGAAGACTTCAATATGCAGTGAAATATTAATTCATAAGAAGTATCTCTTTAACCAGTCACTGAATTAAAACTTTTAGTTCAGCAATGTGCAGAATGCGGCTCTTGTAAATTTGAATTGGTGTCAAAGATATAATTTCAGAGACAATGAAACAAGATATATGAATTTCGACAAATATCTGTTTATTCGTACTAACAATTAAGTAATACAGCATGCACCGTATTATGTGTTCATCTGTGGCTTGTCTGGCTCTATCATATTTTGCTACATCAGGCCTATATCATAAACAAAACGATTTTTGGAATAAAGTTTTTGGACATAAAATGTCTGTTTGGATTTAATTTACAACGTTTATCTGAAATATTTCTCATTCTTGGAAGAATTTAGCGAGATATCGTCATACACATATATAAGCCTTCATGTAAAGTACTTGTTATCCTTGTCATATTTTAAAGAACTTTTAACTTTCTCGATAGGTTTTGCAAATATCAAATTTCGTGAAATTCCATCCAGTGGGACTCAAGTTGTTCCATACGGACGGAGGGATAGAAGGGCAGGCGGACACGAAGAAACTAATAGTCTCTTTTTGCAATTTTGCACAAGCCCCTAAAAATGAACATACAGTAAGCAACTTGGGCATATTCTAGTTTGCAAGCAATCCTTTACTTGCTATGTTTCTATTATTCAGTGTGCCACTGTAGCACGAATAGAGTGCCTTATTTAAATTCGAAAGTCATCTCCTAAAAAATTTTCGTTCATCTCATTTTTTTTAATATAAGCAAACTTAAATCCACCAGACTTACCTGCCGGCATTATTAAGCATCAAGTTGTCCGAAGAGGTGAAAGAGAGATGTTATGCTTTACACATGTAAAACAATTGCAGTAGTGACTTATATAACCATTCTACTGGAATTCGTTACTTTTGTGCCGACCACGTTGCTTTCAACTAAAAGTCTACCCATTTTGTCTGATGCAGTATGTAATCCCATGCGGAATTAACCTTCTCATACGTACGTATAAAAATATCGTACTTGTATTTTCCACGCTTTTCCAAACCGTGTAGCTACTGAAATACAAAATGGAATATCATGTATCTGCAGGGAAGCCTACAGGAATACGAGCACTGTAATAATGTGTACGTCAATAAATTTCTAGAATATAGAACATGTAAACCCCCTGTACATTTTCTACACTATTGCGGAAAAAGGTTAGTGTGATTAGAATAAACCGAACAGGATAAATATTTCCGGTAATGTCCTTTTATTTTTAATTCTATAATTGTGTAATAGATACACATTAACAGAGGAGTGTTGCAGAAATGTATTTCGAGTGTTTGTCTGTCAAAATCACCCCTCCATATTCAAAGTGTGGACGTAGTCGGAGTGAATTTGTCTCACTTCATAGGTAACTTCTTGTCTACGAGTCATTTGTGTCAACCATTAGATTGCCATTTGTGGAAGCCTTATTTACACAGCCGGTATTTCTCGTTGTGTGATTTACATTTATGGCCTTTCTTCACCTAAGTATTAAAGATTTCAAACCCCAAGCTTAGATGCATTATTCTCACTAAAAATCAAAGACATTCTCCAATTGATTTCTAGTCTTTTGTGGGAAGGGTCGCTATTTCTTAACGTTACCGGCGTCGTGAATAAACAGTGCTTGCATCTTCGTCGTTGTTCCTATTTCCTGTCTTATCTCTCGGGCCGCCCTTCTCGAGACAGCAC
>JGI20169J29049_11449285_pt1 | contig 12444 bp, 7 predicted proteins | sample TergutNc150P1_FD_29049 | JGI IMG/M metagenome (IMG submission 29049) | reverse complement strand
CATTAACTTAATAACATCGTTTTCAATATTTTTCTTCTGTTTATGACTAGGTATCTAATAAGTAAATTCTCATATGGGTTTCCAACCAAAATTCTGCGTGCCTTTCAAATTTACAGCATGTTTATTACATGTGTGTGCTGGGATAGTGTAATCAGTATAGCAATTTGCTACAGGCTCGACTGTCTGGGTATCAAACCCTGGTGGGGGCAAAATTTTTTGCAACCATCCAGACCAGCCCTGGGGCCCACCCAACCTCCTGTACAATGGGTATTGGTTCTTTTTCCCCGGAGGTACAGCAGCTGAGGCGTGGTGATGACCACACCCCCATCTAGCAATGAAGGTTAAAGAAAAAGTAGAGCTACACCTCAACCCCTTTTCTGGGCCTTCATGGCCTGTTCGAGGGTAAAATTTACCTTTTACATGTGCCACATGTTCCATACAGCTCAAATATGAAGTTCTTTGTCATGTAACTTCATCCAGCCTTCTTCTCAATGCTTTGTTCTCAAACACATTTTCATGTTTGTCAAAAAAAATATTTCAGCCACTGTAGTATAAATCATGGCAATCTCAACCCCCAATCCCCTTCCTCTCAGAGACTCCCTTCAATTAACAGAGGTTTCAATTACCGAACAGCTGATATTCTTATACTTGGCACTTGACTTGGCTGAAGACCAGACACAGTTGCTTCAAGGAACTGTTCTATCATTGGTGTGGACATGAAGTGTGCATATCGACTTCCTACCCACAGACAGCGACCAAGTAAGAAAGGTGAACCTGAAAAATGACATTACGATATGAAATGACAACATTAAATTTGCTAACAGCAATGTTACAGTTGCTAGACATACAAACATCCGCACTAATAACTGTTGGGGAACATCTCCTACAGTGACTGCATGTAGCCACCATATGAATTCAACTTTCACATTTCTACTTCCAAAAACTTTGACAAAATTCATGTTTTGTAAAGAAAAGAATGTGTAAAGAATTTATAGATGACGAAGCACAGCAACATCAACTACGCGGGTTACAGAGAATCAAGAAATTAAACAACCATTTGGCAAGCATAAATAAATCAGACACAACTGGATGTACATGCAGTGGAAGTCTGTTATCATGACGGATGACATAAAATTACAAACGTGCAATTCATACAACATAGCAGTTTCCATGTGAATTCTTGGCACTTTGTCTTTCTGAACTTTGCAAAGAAATATCTCTGTATTTATAAACCAAAAAAAGAAAAGTCATTACTGTGATTACTTTGGTTATTATTAACCGTTTGCTGTTGGGTCATGTATAAAGATATGATTGCTATACCATGTATTGTCGACAGGTTACGTATTTCGAAGTTTTTATACATGTCCTATACATGTGTTTCTCAGCTGTTCTGTCTTCCTTATTGTGTCAAGAGTATCAAAATATTGAAGCAGGATGTTTGGGTCTCATGATACAAACACACAGACCCTGTGTGATCCCACATTCTTAGAACGGTACGACTGAAACAAGGCAGCCACAGATTCAGATACCTCTACATTTCCATTCGTCACTTCCCTCATTAGAAATCAAAGGAGTGTTATGAAAGAAGATATTTTGTGTGAGTTATATGTAAATGCATATTCTGATTGACTGATTACTGTGAAACTGAAATTCTAGAAAGTGACAGTGACCTCCCAACAACTCCTCCATGCAAACAATTGTGATCTGTCCCTTAGTTTTTACTAGCGAGAGTGATACAAGTACAGTAAGAGGAAGAAAGTAGTGAAATGGTTAGCTCTGATGATAAAATCAGACAGGAAACCCAAGATGCAAAGAGGCTATTCAATATATGGCCTGTGTATGAATATTTTCTACAGAAATTCAGGTCGGCTGACAACCCAAAAAAACTGTCACTTCATGAAGACATGATCCCATTGGAAGGTTGCCAAAAATTTAGGACGTGCAATCCAGGGAAAATAACATAATATGGAGTGCTGGTATGAAGGTGTGTGTGAGGCAGTACTGGGTTACATCTGTAAGATGAATATATACACAGCCAAGGGGCAGAAGATGGAGGACACAATTTTATCACTTTTAGACAGAAACTTAGGCCAGAATCATATCTATTAAGCCATGTTTATAACAGTGTGAGTTTAGCTTAAACATGTCCAGACAGAAAGAGGACTGGCACTTTGAGGACAAAGAAGGGGCATTCCACCTGACCTATAAAGTATGAAGCCTATCACTTGAAAATCAGCAATCAGTAACTACAGACATTAATTAAAAAAAGTCAGGCAAGGACAGATATGATGCATGAACATAAAATATAACACTGACTCACATGGTTAGTAAAAGCTTGTGCTGATAGTCTACTGTGGAGTGATAAAATTACTCATATTCACTATAACAGATTTGACATGTGCTAACACTACTATCCAATTTCTCAATCTTATGCAAGAGAAACCAGATGAAAATCACCAATTAAGATCACTTTTCATTACAGAAATTCTTGTACAATCTTGCTGGTTAAGAACTGAGAAAACACAATATTTGGCATGATACCAACAGCTATGTTACTGAACAGTTTAACAGAAAACAGCTGATGCCTGGGGTGCCACTATAACAGGGGTGTCCGATGTCCTTTTATAAGCATCTTTGCAGACCACAAAAGTAAAGATCATAGTAAGTGGTACACCTAACTGCCAAAACAGATGTGTAACTTTACAGTACATGTAATTTTAATATGTGGTTGCAGGTCAAAGAACACAACTGACTGGCCAAAGTTTGGACACCTCTGTATTAAAATCTACCATGGCTCAGACATCATAGGCTGTGATCAGCAGCAGGAATACAGGATCAAACTTTGGTCATAACAATTACTCATCCGTATATGATTTGTCCAGACACATTCTTAGGTACAATTCTCTAACATAAACATAAATGTAATCCAATATTTTGCCTTATCTCTTTATTATAAGCTTTTTATGTTCACACTATGCTTGCAACTTGTACTACTTTCGGGTCTTTCCTCCATCATGCGATATACATTTTCTGGATGCCACTCAGTCATTACCTGATAACTATTTAATACCTGCACTTTATGGAGCTTGTGAAAATAACAAAATCTGCACTGATGGGTATCTCATACTTCCACATGGCCCACCATTACCATACTATAGGAATTATGGTGTCATAGAGGTAATTAATTAAAAACACTTCCCACGTAACTAGCAACACAGCTACAAAAACACTAACCTGAAGAATTCATGTCTGTAATAACAACATTCTGCAGGAACCCAGTCAAATCAAAGACTACTTCACCAGCTTCCAATTTCCGCACAACTACACTTTTTGCCGAGCCAAGTGCCAGCATGCATGCTTCATGAATTTTCCACCAGTTGCCATTATTTGAGTCTTGTGCTGTCTCTGCTTCTTGAACATGTCTTGTTACAGCTTGACACAGTGCAGAACAACTGTCATCTTCAAATTCTGAGCACAGTGTCTGGAATGATATTAAACAATAAACGATATCTGTAAGAAGACAACACTGATAACAAGCATGCATAAAATCACCTGAACAGATGAATAAATATAATAACAAAGGTAAAGTTGTCCCTGTCCATGCCATGAAGGTATAAAGAAGTAGAGGTATAGCTCCACTCATTCTTAATCTTGGCACTAGATTAAGGTGAGTGGTAAATTTCACACCCCAGCCACTTCACCCCCAAGGAAGAACCCTGGTACACAATGAATAGGAGATTGTGTTGGCCCCAGTGTTGCTATGATGTCCTGGAGAAGAGAAAAATCTTGAGCCCACTGTTGGGATCCAAACCCAGCAAAATGCACTCATTCATTTGTTTCATTTATGTTTTTACTTCACAAATTAACATCAGCACAAATCAGAAGCTGAATTACGGTCATGCTTAATTTTCTATTTATTCTATTATTCTGCTATTTTAATCCTTATCAGTTCAATGTCTAGTTAAATTCGACAGCAGGTATTGCTGTACAAGCTCCAATGTCGAGCTCAAATTGGCATGTTATTTTACAGAGTTTAATGTTGGTTTTTCTCTGACCTCCTGTTATTTAGTGGCTGCTTTTCAACTTTGCGAAACAGAGATTTTCTGGAAAATTAATTTGGACCAGACTGTTCAAATTCACAACAATAATTTGGACCACAAAGGGTTCAATGCCTAGCCTGACTGGACTGCAGTTTTCACTTCAACACAGTAGCAGTAGCAGTAGCAGCAGCAGCAGCAGCAGCAGTAGTAGCAGTAGTAGTAGTAGTGGTATTAGTAGTAGTAGTAGTATTAAAAATAAGAGCATGTGGTTCCATTATGGTCCCAATGATATGTAGATCTTTATAGTTGCATTTCATCTCATTGCTACTTTAAAATTTTGCCAAGCCTGTTAATGGCCACTGGGCTTATTAGGCCATTCACCCTCATGTTATCTAGATCCTTGAGCTTCAAGAACATATGACCCAAGGTTCTGTATCTTTTGTGTGTCAGTGCCAAATATTACTTTTCGTCGCTGCACAGTCTGCAATCCTGCCATTGTGTGAGTCCGAGTTTAAACATATGGGCTCTAAGGGTTCTGTGGCCTGTTAACAGTCCCACAGCCACTTTAAGCTTCTGTCTAATCATTGCCTGAAGCTCATTTGTTCTATTTGGCAGAGGTTCATTCATAAGGGTCTTGGACTGGCAACAACCTTTACAGTTCTTCCCCTGTTGATGTGTTCCTCTCTTAATGACTCCTGATGACTACTTTACCTACAAAAAAGGGGATCCCAACAGTTTGATCAGAAGGGACTCCATTGGTCCCTTCCTCGGCCAATTTATCAGCTTCTTCATTTACCGGTATTCCATGATGCCAAGGTATCCATACTAAAGTGTCCATTACAGCCACATAGTTTTTCTAGCACTCGCATACTCTTCCATACCAGAGCTGATTCGGTGGTGGATTTTGTAGGTGCTGCTATTGCTGTCCTATTATCAGAGCAGAAATGTATTCTCTGTCCCATTATGTTCTTCAACAAGAGGATTTTATGTGCACCTAAGGATTGCCATCACTTCAGCTTGAAACACTGTAGAGAGTCTGCCCATAGGAATCTTCTCTCTGTGGTTATCTGTTGGTCCATAAACACCTGCATCAAGGCAGTTGTTAATTCCTGACCCATCCATGCATCAATGTCAGTGTCAGGGTTGGTGATTTTGAGTGGCATACACCAGTCTTCTCCAGTTGGTATCAATGCTTCATATTGCTTTAGAAAAAATATTTTTTTAAGGATTCTATCCTGTTTTAATCTACAAGGATATTTCTGGGGAACTCAAGTTTTGTATGTCCTAACAATGAATGTGAAATTCCAGAAAATGATTTGTTGTACCTCAAAGAATAACACTGCTGTCCTGTTTGTAACTGCTGACTAATAAAGAGTACTGTATAAACACATATAACGTAAAAGTATGTTTATGATCAAACTCTGTGCCAAGGTTCAAATCAACAGTGCCAATGGTTTATTAGTTATTGCTATTTAAACAGAAGCTGAAGAACTGTTTAGTGCAGCCACTGTTTTATTATTTTACATTCCACAAAATGCTGCTGGTAGTTCAACAAAAGTTTCAAACAGTACATTACGAGATATAGGACGGCCCCCTTTCAGAGTCCATCACTGTTATGAAAATATCTGTACACATCATATTTAATTTTATTAATGATCGTATTGAGACCAGCCATTTTACAGGTGGTAAATTAGGAAAAAATTCTCCATCTTATATTTTGGTAAGTATTGCGTACTTCCACCATAGATAATTTCAGGAAGTATAAGTCACACAGTGGCTGTCTTGTCTTACAAGTTCATGCATCCACAGGGGTTCTTATTGGTCACCGTAGGACAGTGAAATGTAAGATTCTGGTGTGTACTCCAATCCATAACAATCACACCAAGTGCCCTGACAATCAGTCAACTGGTACCAAAGTGGAAATGTTTGGGGGGAAAAGAACACTCACATCATTTTGGGACCTACAAGTCACATAGTGGCTGTCTTGCTTTACAAGTTCACACATCCACTGGGGTTCTTCTTAGTGACCACAGGACACTGAAAAGTACAATGCTGAGGCGTCCTCCAATCCATAATATTCACACCAAATGCAACGGAATCAACCAACTGGTTCAAAAGTGGACATGCCTGAAACATGTGTGCGCGCATGCGCACACACAATCTCAACAGTCCATTTTTCTCACCCCTACACAGGAAGGAGCATAGGCATAATGTCACAGAAAAAAAAAACACTGCAATTTAATTTGTGGTCTCCAAACTTTACCCAGTTACAATTCAAACAAGTGATTTCTCCCACAAAACTGGAAGAAGAACAGATTTGTTAGTGTTCATGAATCTTGGCTACAACTACAATTTCATCCATACAAAGAACAAAGAATTTGTAAAAAAAAACTTACCAGTAACAAATCCTGAGCTGATATCCTTACTGAATACGCAAATGTTTTCTCATCTTCGTCTTCAACAAACTGATTAGGGTTTGCAGTCCACACACGAACCTGAAGTTTTAAATATGTCAAACTATAAATACAAAGTCTGAAAGAGTAGCAACTATTTTGCCATTGATTTCTCTTCCCTGTATTGTTTGTTTTCAAGAAGTACCTCCTTAATGATCCAATACATGCATAATTTATTCATTCATTCTGCAGTCTGTCTTATGAAAGATTCAGAGCCACTTATACATTACAAGCTACAGTTCATAACAACTGTATTAAAACAAGGCTCTGATTCATGAATTAAATGTCTTATGCCTTACAGTGGACACCAGTAATGACAAAACAGAGTTCTGGATAAATATCTCTAAAGCTTTACTTTAATCAGAAATGTTAACTACATGGATAACATTCTGTTACAGCTACAAATATCACAGTTGATTCCACTGTGCCTTATCTATGCCAAATTATGTGGAAAGAAAACAAATGGAACATGTTCTTACTCAGTGTCAGACTACCAGAACCTGGCACAAAACCATAAAAATACATGACATTCTTAAATGTAAATACATGGGTATGACATATCACATGAAATCTGCAGCTCCTTTTGTGGTACAACGCCTTGACTGTGCAAGCAAAATATAAAAAATATGTTGTGTATTTTAAGTATACATCATAATTTTGGGATTAGTAAAGCTCTAAGCATACACTGATAAACAACACACGGAAAAGAATCAAAGAAAGGAAAATAAAATTCAAGTACATGAAGTATTCAGATTCCATCATGAAAGTTCCCAGAGTATAAAATTCATTATATTGTTATTACTCACCTGTTCCTCTGTTATCTGCATGAAAAGAATTAGGTAATATAGCAGGTCTGTCAGCACTGACTCCACTCTCATGGATAACTTGTGACCATCAACTAATGCACTGACAAACTCAAATATGCTGAACACCAAATTTTCAAAGCCAAGAACCTCGCCTGTAAATAATGTACAATCAAATCAGTACGCTCTGCAAGCCACGGTCGCTGGAATGGTAAAAGCTTGGTACATGATTTAAAGTAACCAGTTGAGGTCATTCTCAAGACAGACAGAAATTCAGCACACTTGGTACCTTCCAGGTACAAAAGCCATAAATTGTGTTGACAGTTGTTGACAATTTGGCAGCACTCACTTTGTGAATAGCTTCACCATAAATAAATATATATATCACAGAAGCTATCATCGTCCATTTAAAATTTACATGACTTGTTTAAGGTGGGGTTTTCAGATTAAAACTGTCTTACTGCACTTTAGCAAGGGAAAGGGAAAGTTAACACCCCCCATTATAAAGAATTCAGAGGAAGAAAATGATATTAGATGCTTGAAAGAGTGATTCTCAGGAATAAATATTTTGCTCAAATGCTAATTAAAATGACTGAACACTTGTCAGAAAATGGTGTTAAGGCATGCTGGCATTCACTAGGAGCAAACGTTTATATTCACATGACACTGTAATCTATTCTTAATTGTTACAGAATTCTCCTGCCGCTGGCACCCATCCAGTCCACCCAGTATCATGTACAATCTCTACTCAATGCTCTTTCCTCTCGGGTAAAGCAGAACACTCATCTCCATCTAGTGTTGAGGTCAACAATGCTATCAACTCTATGCCCATTTCACTATATGCCTTCATATTACAGTGCTTAGCCCTTCAGTGACACCTGGCTTTAAATTCAAACTACTGTCCATGCCAGAGGCATTTTAAATGTATGGCACCCTAATGAATTCATAGCCGTAAGGTGCACCGCAACCAGTCATGTGAATACTTAAAAGTCTATATTGAGCACTGAGGGATTAATTAGTACTTTATCTGCAGAGTACTAGAAAATCGATTATCCAGCCAGAACAATATTTTAATACCATAAGGATGCATAAGGCCTACATTCATACAATCAAGTGTTAGTGAGACAAGACACTGTCAAACCATAAATTACATAATGGCAAAAGCAATGGGAAGCATATCTAATGAATAATCTGTGTGCATCAACCTAACAGTAGATTTCTTATGCTGTACACTGTTTGACAGCACTTGGTGGGCTGGCACACTGTCATGATAGACGAACCAATTGTCTGGCCGAAGATCAAGCCTCTTTTTCCATAAACAGCTTAACAGATCCTCGTACTTCTGCATAATGAGCCTGGGTGAATCTGGCCTTGTTTGACAAACAAACAACCTAGCTGGCTTGCTACTGCTTTGTGCCATTTTCTGTCACATCAGTTATAAAATGGAGAGTGCTGTCTGCTGCTTCGTAATGGTCAGACTGCACAATGCCAATGAGTTACAGGAACCTAATTTATGCACCATTTTCAACTGATGAAACTAAAACCTGCTCTTCCATTTGTAAATGACCAAATATGACAGAAAAACACGCGAACAAGCACAGCACAAACAAAGGTTGGTACAGTGTAACAACCTGTGTATACAGGTGGTGCATGAACTTCATGGAAGGGGATGCAAGCAGAGGAATATTTAATCGCTCCACTTCCTATCCATAAAATTAAAGCGCTCACTTCTGACAGGAATGTAGGGTAGTGTAGTCTGTGCAAGTCACTGGGCAAGTATTAATGATACAGTATTCAAGCACTATCTTCACATAACATGTATGACAGTCAGCTGTTTGGCAGTAAGAACATTTCACTGCAGGGCACTGTATGATATGCCAAACAGCAGCAGCAGCAGCATAAACAACAACAACAAAGATGACGACGACGACAACAGCAGCAGCAGCAGCAGCAGCAGCAGCAGCAACAACAGTGACGACGACAACGACGACGATGACGACGACGACGACAACAACAACAACAACAACAACAACAACAAATTCAAATAAATACAATCACAATTGCTACATCCTTAAATTCCCATGTTTGTTCAAAGTTAAACACACATAAGACCATGTGAATGTGATCTGCTCTGTCATGTTCACGATGCATAGTACGAATTCTGTTTAGCAAGAGAAACTGAACACACAATTACCTTGATCCCTCGATTCAAAGATTTCACAATAGCGTACAAATTACCACAAATTGGAAACCCACCTTTACTGACATTATTATCCCCTATTCCTCATGCCACCCTATTGAACATAAACACCCCGCAGTCAGATACCTGTGCAACCACTTCAACATCTACTGTTTATAAACACTATTCATAAAATTCTATTCAATAACTCATTTCCCATTCCTCATACTAAACAACTACCTATGAAATCAACCAATAAAACTCTTACAAAAATAAACCTATGAAGAAAAACTAGGCTAGCTTTAAATATATGCTGAAAGAAACCACACTCATCACCAGTCTATTTAAACATACTGATTTGAAACTACATTTTAAAACCAAGAATTCATACTTCATTAAATATATTAAAAATATCAATATCACTTGAGGCTTCTAAACACATAAAAAAACATATTAAAAATCCAAAATCGTTAAGTAATCTTCATGTTCCAGTTAGACACTATTGCACAACGGAACAATTACACATAAGCCATCTCTCCAAATAATGCCTACATGTCCCCCCTCCTCCAATTTTACCTTTTACATACATTTTATAATCACTCTATACTAATAACCTTTTTCAGTCTTTTTAAAACTTATACAAACATACAATTTTTATGAACTCTATATGATCTCATTCCTGATGCTGCATACATCTTTATTTTATGAGTATGTATATTATATGACACTATATTGTTAGGTTTGAGAACTCAAACTCATGCAGCTGTGAAATTTTTCCTCTTTGTTTTCACAATTAGCCTGATAATGGCTATATAATTTAGCTGAAACTTGTAGCTGATTTCCTTGATAAATGAACAGTTGTGTTTAGGCTGAACATTTTGTACTTTCAGAAGCACATCACTACAAAATGTTACACTAGCCCCTCAGGACTGCAGGCTCTGTGGAACCTTCAGGTCCCATAAAAGGTAGGGAATTTCAAGACAGGCTAACCTACCATCTTCTCAAGAAAGACCCTGTCCTACAGTAAGAGTCGGGTAAATTATTTATTCCATTCAACTCACCATCAGAGTCCACAATTTCATCCACTGCCTCAGTTCCATTTACAACAGTCTTCAAGTAAATGTCTGCACTATGTGTGAGAGTTTGCCACACAGGAGGCAGTATCTGTGGCAGCCATGGTGCTATCTGCCTTGGCACTCGTTTCACTAGAAGTGCTAAGGCTGGAATATTTTAGACATACCCTACATCAGCATTTCTAAAGTCTGATAAAAAGGAAGATTACACAAAACAGAAACACACATATATATAATGTAGAGTAGTGTGCAAATTAAGTACAGGATATCATAGTAATTAAGTATATTTACCTTTAATAATGTCAGTTTTTAAACAAGAATCACTGTGAATCCCATCTGGCACTTGCAGCCCATGTACAAATCTCTCAGAAAATGAAGGCAGAACTGGATTCAGTAGAGTTCTTGTTACTCCATTATTGTAGCCAGACATTGCAGATATCATGCACACACACGTGGAGAAGATCTCCACAGCTCGCCCCCTAATTCGAACACTATATTTCTGAGAAAAAGAGACTAAGAATGTACATGCAGAACCAAAATGTACTATGCAGTGACTACTGTGCTGAACAACTCTGTTTCTATTCTTTCGTACTTTCTCACGTGGTGCTGAGAGAGTGCAGATAGTATAGTAACCAGACTATGGACTAGAGAGGTGCAGAAATGTGGTTCAGTCACCAGCAGAAAAAAGAGACTTTTCGCACCTTCAAAGCATCCACACCAACTCAGGGGCCCACTCAGGCTATTTAAAGGTTACCAGCAGCTTTTCCCTGCAGGTAAAGTGGCCAAGGCATGAAGGGGGGCCTCAACCTAGTTGCAATGTTCACTCCTTCATATGTTTTCGTAGCATGGATCATACTTTAGCACAGGGAGAATTTTCCTTACTTTCTGAGATTAATCAGTGACTTGTTTCATCATTGGTTGCGAGTCAAGCTTTGTCACCTGTGTCAGTTAGCGGCATCAAATAAGAAATGACATGACAAACTGTGAAAAATTCTGGAGAACAGTGCTGTGTCTTGCATTAAAATACCACCCATCCTTCTAAGAAATAATGTTAGCATAGTTAGTTTAAGCACAGGTAAAAACTTGGGTATCAAAAGTACAATTAAACTACTATTTCAAATGTACGAAGTACAGTAGTAACTAAAATATTGATAAGTGTATCATAATTATGCCATGTAGTTATTTTATTATAAATATTAATTTTCACTGCTCTGGTATGAAAAATAAGAAAATAAACATGTTTATTTCATGTTTTAATCAAGACCAGTTCCTTAATGTAAACTACATCAGCACTGGGACTGACAGAATGGGGGATCAGAATGAAACAGAACAACTTTTAAGAAATCTAACAGAACTTTCTCCACACACATATTTCATACAGCCTACTGGCCTCTCAAAACCAATTCTGCTATTTGGTTCACAATAAAATGGTTCTGTCTAAAAAAAAAAGTAATGAAAGATAATCACAGCAGTCATCTGCACAAACATTTTCACTTGTGAATACCATCTATAATGTAATATGACTTTCCAAACCATGTTTCCCATACAACAATATAATGTATGTCATAAAGGTCATTTGGAGGAAGTAATCTAAAGTGCAATCATCACACCAGTTATTCCTAAAACCTTTCCCTTCATTTGTTTTCTGGTCTCTCATTGCAGTTTAGAGAAGGCTGTCCCATCCGTGTATCCCACCATATATCATTAAGCGTAGACACATACCAAATAAGTGCAAAAGGAAATATTTCAATCTGCATTATACAAAAGTGGATAATTAATTAAACCATAATTTACTTAAATGTAAATCTTGATGGTTGGTTGACCGTGCATCTTAGTATAACCTTGGTTTGATCTCCAACTTGATGCACTAAATTCTTGTTTATTCACATATAATAC
>JGI20169J29049_11449288_pt1 | contig 12463 bp, 9 predicted proteins | sample TergutNc150P1_FD_29049 | JGI IMG/M metagenome (IMG submission 29049) | reverse complement strand
TCCAAAATGGGGAAGTGTAGGGTTAGCAAGAGCTCTAAGTTCCCCCCCCTCGGATTGCGTACGTCTACCCGAAGGAGCCACCAAAATTCCCAGCTTAATCTTAGCGTCCATAGAAAGAGCCCTGAGTAACCTAGCTCACCTGGGTAGGTCGTTAATGGAACTACAGAAAGTCCTCCAAGCATCTTTAGAAGCCTTTCTTACTTTCCTTCCTATATTTCCGCTGAGCCTCTCTATAGAATATCATTACCAGTTCGGCACTTAGTAAAAGCCGTCTCACTCCTCTTATGAGGGACTCCAGCTCCGATGTCCACTTCAGAGATTCCCTACCTGTTTTAACAGGTCTAAGAGGACAGTTATCCTAGTAGGCTGAGATTAAAGACGGCTGAACGCAGTGAATGGCAAGCCCTAATTCAGCTTTATCTTTCACGTTCATCTGAGGGCACATCTCCAGTCTGTCCCTCAGGCCGTCTCGAAAGGAGCCTCAATTGGTGTCCCTGATCAGGCGTACCGGTACGGAGCCCTGTAAACAGAATATGTCTGTGATCCGACAGGGAGGGCTCTGATGAATCTTCCCAGCTTGTAATGCTTTCTAGAAGCCCAAAGGACCCTAAGGTAGTATCAGTCACCTCTAGCCTACCATTACTGCAAAAGGTGATCTCATTGCCCTAATTTAGAGTCTCCAGATTCGAAGAATTTCGAAATTCCACCAGGACCTCCCCTCTATCATTACAATTAGTGCTGCCCCATACAATGTGATGTGCGTTGGAGTCGCACCCTATGACTAGATAGAGATTTTCAATATCACAATATCGCACGAGTTCCTCAAATTCCTTTGACGGGGAGGATTCTCGGAATCATAAGGCAGGTATGCGGAACAGACAACCGTCTTCCTGCTCCATCTTCATTATACTTTATTAGGACTGCTACCAGGTCCCTACAAGAGAATTCTGGTAGCATCCAAGTAGTCTTGTTCCTCGTAAGGATACAAGCCCTAGGTCTATAAATTCCACCTGCGAAAAACAGGGTGTATCCTAGAATATTCAGGCCCATAATACGGCCCTCGCAGTACCATGGTTTCTGCATTAGTACCATGTCAATTCCTTTAACACTTACAGTCCTAGAGAGAACTCTCGAAGCAGCGATATTGTGCTGTAGGTTGGCTTGAATAAATGAAATGGTACATACCATATCACATTCAGCCTCCTCCTTTTCTTCCTCCATCTCCCTCTCCACTTAAGGATTCTGTTCGGTTGTCCCTTACGGAGCCTCCAAGCACCGGAGTTCCCCTTGACTACAGCCCTCCTTAGAATACTTACTGGAGTCCCCTGCTAAGGAGTTTTACATAGTTTCCGATTTTTCTTCAGTGTTTTCAATTTTGATCCCACGATATCAGGGGAAGTATGAGGTCTACCAAGCAGAGCCCTTATGCTTGGTAAGGCTAAGTACATCTGGGAGGTCGCCTTGTATCCTAGAGTGTGCCGTTATCGGCAGACTCACCCACTACCATTCAACCCATAGGGACGGCATTTATACCGTACAATTGGGGATTGTTTTTCAAGGTTTAATCCTTTAGATCCGCCGTGTTCTGCGCAAACAAGGTCACCTCTCGTAGAGCCTGGCTCTTCACCACGCACAAACGGTCTTGGGTGGAGAGAGGCTATGTTTATTTTTCATCACCACCCCTGGAGAATAGCCAAGAGCCTGCCTCAGGACAGCATTATTTCTCTTCGGTAACACACCATCCCGGGTATGGCCCAGCTGACTCCCTTTGACCCCATAATGAAGTCAATAGAGGTGTCATTTTATCATGTCCCTGAGCCTAGGAAACTCTGCGGCATATGAAGCCTGCATCCGCCGGGATATCACGTGACAATTGCCACCACGCTCGGAGAACACGAAATACAGCAACAAGTTCGATGTTGTGTCTGAAGCCTATGATCTGTGTCCAGTCCTTCGCTTGCACATTGGCACTGCTCCAGTTGCCAGCTGTCAGTTGGTCAAGTAAAGCTGTGCGATTCTGTTGCCAGTTCTGACATCGTGTTATTACACTTATTTGCTTTGATGGCACGTGGAAGTCATGGCAGTTACAGCAATTACTCTACTGTAAGCTGCAGTCCATTTGGTCCTTGACACCAAATTACAGACACTACTCTCACTGCACTAGGTCAGTCGTTTGCACGCGCTGAAGTACTGGTACTACTAACTGCAGGTTCTGAAATGCGGTGCATGCACACGAACACATCATCCTGCAGCATTAATAATTTCTCTTCTATATAATTCTGTGTCCGTCCGTAACCCTTAGTATCTCAGAAACTAATAGCGATAGTGGAAATAAAAAAGATGTCCATTTTTAAAGAAAACCTTGTTTTTTTAAATTTCTGTTATATGCATGAGCTATAGTCCAAGTTAATATATTTTCCAATTATTTCTTCCATAAAAACACCATAGGTAGTTTGACGGGAATTAATACATAACCTCTATGTATGTTCGTAGTAAACATTGTAAGGGGCATGTATTTTGAAGGCTATAAAATGATGTTTAGTCTAGGAAATTAGAGACGTTGAATACAAGTAAGCGCCACTCCTAACATGAATTATTCCTCAAGTTGCAGCACAGAATTCTCTCCACAGACACACAAGTTAAAAGAATTTTCCAATCAACCGATACACCCTAGGGTAATTATTTTATCAGACCAATATCCTTGGTTACTTTTCGCTACTATGGAAACGCGCTTGTGGTCTGGCCACTCAGCGGCTACGGTTTATACCGTAAGCAAGACGACAAGTGGCAAACGATATTGGTCAGTTAAAATAATGTCCCTGTACAGGTTTTCCTACACCAGTTCTTCGTCAACAAAAGATTTTTTAGAGACATGATTTAGACTTTGAAATTCTGGGTTATAAAACCGTCTAGTCTGGTTTGTGGTTTCCAGTAGTTAGAACTAACTTCTGCCCTGAAGAAGGAGGCAGCACATTCTTCCTATCCGTCGGCAATCACTAACAAGACTTACATGATGCCACAATCTAGAAGACCATTATTTCTGCGCCGCGGGAAAGGAATGCAAGTCTTACAAAGGTACAGAATTTTGAATATGCTGTTTTAGGAAATGTGTAGTCAAAATTCCAAATTATTTTAGATCAAATAAAATATCCAGTCCGACACTAAGCCTACGGACAGCAAATGAAGTTCAGCACGCATCCTTTTCATGCCTCAGCAGTGGTGGGCTTCGCATGTACGTACCAACCCTTAAATGCCCACTATTCAGCATATGTCCAACTCCAGCAACGTCAAGAAACTCTACACCTTGACCACACAATGTGTTTATGTTTCCTACGATTTTCAAAATGGCAGCCATTTTCCCCCTACACATTAACCAACTGGTCTTGTTAATGGAATCACACTGTATTCTCTGTGAGGTACGAAATTAATCTTTAAATTTATTTTACCAATCAAAGGGTTAAACAGATGCAAAATCTTGCCCCATATTCAAGTAAAATGCAAAATGTTTGCCAAGCCAGTGAATACAATCTACATTCCTACACATGTTCATTGTTATTTTCGAAACTGCTGGCGATACCTAATATATCATTAGAAAATTTGGCAAATTTTAAGTAATGTGAAACAACCTAGAAAATCCAAATTGCATCCACTAAGAAGTTGAAATAAAAATAAAATCCGTAAATGACTTACCATTCTGTTCCTGCCTCTATTTGAAACTGAAATAATAAAATGCAGGTCCACGAAACTCTCATTTTTACCCCTAGTACAAACGTGCACAAAACAGTTTTCCCGCTTACTAGGGTAAACACAAATGGAGGATGTCTTAGAACAGGCACCTGAGGTGATTACTTGTACCTAAAAGAGACGAAGTGATAGAACACTGAAAATGAATGCATAATAAGGAGTTATAGAATAATATGTATGCCTGCTTCTCATAATATATTGTTATGATAATGATTATAATAAAATCTAGGAGGATGGAATGGGCAGAAAGTACAACACGCATGGGAGATACAAGAAATTAATGTAAAATTAGTCAAGGAATCGTGAAGAAGAAATGCTGATTAAGAGGACTAGACCTAAACGAATAAACATTAAAACTGATCTTTGAAAAAACCGGAAAAATAATACGGATTACATTCATCTGGCTGGAGACAGGGTCGTATGGCTGATGAATTTTTAACACTGTAATAAATTTAAAAGGTAAAGATAAAATTGTCTCTGCGCCATGAAGGCATGCAGAAGGAGAAGTGGTAATAGCTCCACTCTTTTTAACGTCGGAACTGGATCGAGGTAAGTGGCCAACTTTAGCCCCGGCTACTTGACCCCTGGTAAAGAACCCCGGTGCCTTAGCACAGGAGGCTGAGTGAGTTCACAGCCGTTCTGGGCGGTGTGGAGGGGAGAAAAATATTTTGCACCTATCGGGTAACAGATGTTAGAATTCTACAAATGGTTACAAATTTCTTGACAGGTGTAGTGATTGTTAGTTTCTTGTTAGGTGTAGTGATTGTTAGCTTCTTGTGCGGTGTAGTGATTGTTAGCTTCTTGTGAGGTGTAGTGATTGTTAGTTTCTTGTGCGGCGTAGTGATTGTTGGTTTCTTTATAGGTGTGGTAATTGTTAGCTTCTTGTGAGGTGTAATGGTTTATAGCTTCTTGACAGGTGTAGTAATTGTTAGCTTCTTGTCAGGTGTAGTGATTGTTAGCTTCTTGTCAGATATAGTCCTTACATAGTAACCGTCACAATATTTATTCATACAGAAAGGTGATGATTAGACGAATTCAGGTTTATGATGCCGTATAATCTGGTGACATTTTGGAGGGAATTACTGCCTCCATTTTCTCGGTCATGTACGGTCTCATGAAATCTAAACAGTAAAAGTAAAGTTATGGTTGCCCTTGTACTTAATTAAGCACTAGAAAGCACATATGGAGTAGAGGAACAGAGCTCCATTAGTACTCCTAAACTTCTCTTCTTCCTAGGTTAGTATGGTATAATTTACGCGATGTTTTGCACTCGTTTAACACACACACCGATTTGTATTATGTCTTACAATATTTTTACGTGTCATTTCCAATTGCTTTCCTAACGCTGTATAAATTTTACGATTAAATGAAATCATTTATTCTTCTAGCTCATTCGGTATAGTAACCAGGCAACATAATGGGCGACGTATGAATCGCAGTTCGATTCCCGGAAAGGGGTAAGAAATTTTTCTCTTCTCGAAAGCGTCCGGACCGGCTTTGGGGCCCACGCAGCCCTTTATCCTATGGGTACCGAGGCACTTTCACCAGGAGTAAAATGGCTGAAGCCTGAAGCTGATCACTTACCTTCGTCTAGTTGCGAGGTTAAGAATACATGGAGTTATAACTCCATCCCCGTAAGCCTTCATGGAGTGGTGCTCATTAAACCTCTACATTTATCCGTTTTTAATTTTTGTTGTGCTATTAATACTCGAAAATATATAAGAAGATCCGTCAAACACAACCGTATATTTAATTAAAAATCAGCATATATTTATTTAAAGTCAGTTACATATTTGAACCATATATGCTCACCATCAGGCTGGCACACAAGAAAGAAAATAAGTAAAAAGTAGCCCTTCAGACACCATTACAGACGGACGCACCACACATATCTACAGCGCGTTACACAAGTGTGCCCCACAGTAATGTATTTTAAACATAAATAAATATAAGTGAACTAATAACCGAAGAAATATCATCATCCAACACAGAGGACAGATACCAACAATGTGTGCAGATAATTACAAACACAAGTTCTAAAATTAAATAAGAACGACGCGCCTTAACTACCATTCTCTGTGGGAGAATGATAACCCTCTTCAAAGGATATTCACAACAAGGTACAACTACAACGAATATCTCACAGTCATCTTCGAAAGAATGCCTACAATGTTTCTATTTTAAACATATTAACACCTGCAATGTAAAAAATGTATTTTTACTGGATTTTTTACAACTTTAAAAACTTAAACATTGCAACTTTTATCATCTTCGTCCCTAGCGCCACCCAAATTGATATGTATATATTTTATACCAATACATATTTAGAGTTCAGTTGAGGCATTGCGTTACTAGCCGGAATGTTGCGGGTTCGATTCCCGATAGTGTAACTGAAATTTTTCATTGACATAATCCTCCCGGTCGCACTATGGCCCTGGGGCCGACTTAGCCTCTAATAGAAAAGAGTACCAGGAATATTTCCTGGGGGAGGGGTAATGGCGGCCAGTGCGCAGGGCTGACAACCTTACCGCCTTCATGTGCCGACTGTCTCCAAATCTGGGAGCTTCAGCCTCCTGGAACCCTCTGGGCCTGTAACAGGCCTGTACAGGGATTTCTATTCTTTTACATATGTAAATCATTGCGATCTCAATCCTAAACGTAACTGTGTATTTATTTTCTTTCTTGTGTGTCAGCCTGTTAATGACCACATATGCCTGAAACATGTAGCTGACTTGAACTAAATATATGCTGATTTTTAATCCAAAATATGGTTGTATTTGACTGAATTTCTTATATATCTTTAGCTATTTTTTATGTAAAAAAATTATTCTAGTAATAAAACTAACAAACATAGAATTTCGTAGTTGTATGCGGCCTTTGGATGATGTGAATAAAAGGCACGCATGAGCTACAAAAAAAATCATGTTTGCCAGTATGCAAGTTTCAAATCAGAATAGATCAGAAGTGCTGTGATGAAATTTAATGTGAAATTTACGCCAATGGACGCTACCCCAAGCTTGTAGTGTTTAATTTCCTGTAATCGGTAATAACATAGAAGATGGGCGAAATTCTGAGGTGGAAGAAACACTAGCGACGCATCCAAATCCCGTAAACGTCATAATCAATAGAAGACACACTAAGGAAAGCTGTACCGAATACTGCCAAAGTCTTCATTAAAGCTAACTTCATTCAGAAGTCAAGGTACAAAGAATGTCTGTGCGCACTGTGGTACGCACTGTAGCTTTCCACCGTTCTCATCTGTTAATTGTTTTCGTCCAAGTGACTAAGTCTTTATCTGACTGCTCTTACCGACTGGCAACCAATTACAAACTGTCACTGAAGCGATCCACCACTGACCCATCACTTGTTCTTGCGGTTGCTTGCGTGCCGTTGGATTGGAAAATAGAGAAAACGGGACTGGCGAGATATTTGTCGAGAAAGTTGAAGAAGCGGTGGCAACAAAAAATAAAACAACAAAACATTATCTTACTTCTGCTGTTGCAGAATCTTAACAGTAAAATAGGGGTCATCAACCCATACGGACCCTTCGCCTGAGGGTTTTAAAAAGTGAACATGCTTCGCAAGGTTCAAAAGATATTAAAGTAAACTGAAATGATAACTGTCTCCACGAAGCAGAGCCATTCTTGAGAATCTAATATTTCCTAAACTAGTGAACAAATTCCTCGCATTTTATAGAAAACAAAGGTTCATTGTCATATTCACAACAGCCCGCCATAGTTACCGATATGCTACAAAGTGTTAAAGCAAGTCACAGCAGCTCCGACAATTGCGTTTTGACAAATATTGATTTTAATGTTAACGAACAAAGAAAAGGAAGACAAAACTATGACAGAGTGACATCAAGGACACCTGTTCCGTGACATCACCAACTCCGTCTACAATATTTTCTCCGAATTCTGCTGTAGGGCCCGTGAACAATATGCCACCGCGTACCTTGATGCCCTCGGAAGGATTTTGGCTGAATATCTGCTGATTATCTGTGAAACACATGTTTGTTTACGTTATAAGAACTGAACTTCTGTATATTGGCGGTGATTGAAGAATGTTTGGATTGTTTTAGATTGTCGCATTATTGAGGTTATGATGCTTATGGCTTAGTATTTTTCACGACATTTTCATACAACGTAAAAGCTCAGTTGTCTCTGTCACGCCACGAAGGCACACGGTAGAGTAGAGGTATAACCCCACCAATTCTTAACCACGACACTGGTTGCAGGTGAGTGGTCACCTTCATGACCCCAACGCTTAGAATGGAATATACTTAATTTTCGCTGCTGCATCGAGTAATGAAGACTTTTCTTTGTCACATTTCGCTCTTCTTCGGCGCAGAACTCCATACTAAGCTGCCACATTGCGATCGGTGCATAAATGACGAGAGCGCTGAAATTTTTGTTCCAAATAAAGCTTAGGAGGCTAAACTCTTTCCCAAAAACGCGATGCTTGAATCAAGATTGTGTGACGTGTAATATAACGGAAAATTCGCAGGTATAAGTGGTCGTAGGATGGATTATTTCCTGTTCGCATACTGCAAAATAGTAATAAGAGATACAGTGTTCAGGAAATTAAGAGAAATTTGGGAAGATCCAGAGAAAGCAGCCATTTACTGTGAGATTTTGGGTTCTCACAGTAGTGTTGCTGAAGATTCAAGTCTTCTGAGATGTTTTGCAATGTCGACTGGTAAACAGTTACCGACATTTCGAAGGATCGTAGTATATTCAGGATCAAGCAGTCCCAGGAAGTCTTAGAATACGGCGTCACAGTCTGAAAGACTGGAATCTTAATCCTGTACTATTATCCAAAAGCAACAGTACCTAATTTCTTGTCAGTTTTGTTCTTTATGATTCCGGTTCAAATGGATTAAACCGTAATTAATCTGTAATGTCATCAGTGCTCAAACTACTACTTCTACTACTACTGCAGTAGTACTAATTATTAATTTTGATACAACTTATTCGAATGCTACTATAATGACTAAAGTTATCGCCATCAAACAAATTTATTTCGCTCGGCTGCCATGCTGTAATTTTTCTTTGTTTCTAAAAATTCACATTAATCTCACATATATTTTCCTAATATTTTTTACAATGCCTAATTCACACGTACACGTGAAACCGAATCTGGCAACGGACTCACGTGCTCTTATTTAACACAGACTTGAGTAATGAACGTAATTTTTCGACCTAACTCAGCAACGTTTTTAAATAACGATTTATAAATTGTGTTTCGCCATAATTCGTCTTCTCGTTATTATTATCCATCTTTTACCCATCAGGCCACTGTTCGGATTCAGAATTAAGTCCAAACATGTGTCCTTTCGTACGCAATTAGACTCACTGGAAGGAAGAACGGGCCATTGTAAGACAAATATTGCACAGGCAACACATCACACAGAATCGTATCGCCTGGATGTCATTAACTAAACTACGAACGTATAAATAAACATATGAATATCGTGTATCATGGTATAATGAACGGAAGGTATGTGACATCTGCAATTCACAAAATGTGATTTGGATACTTCCTCAGTGCACCCCTGCAGCAAAACAGTGTATGGTTAAACAGAAAAAGAAACCAATAGTTTGGCGATAGACCTCGTTTCCAAGAGGTAAGGAGGACACGGGCTGTTATCTCTCGCACGTGCAGTACTGGTTCGTGTGTGGCATTCAGTTATGTTGACGTGAACCTTGATTACAAGCCTCCAAAACATTTGCCTACTAATAACGAGAAATTAATGTAAGTGTGTCACACTGCGTTCACTTCAGTCTCTCAAACGAGCCAAATGACAGCTCAAGAAACGTATCCCATCAGTTCATACAACTTTGTAGCCTCGAATGTCAGAAGGTTCTTACCAAGTTCCTTGCAAATGGGTTCAAAAGTTGAAAGGCGGGATAAAACAGTCTACTTTATGCCCTTTCGAAAGAAATCATTTTAGCACTGTACACTGTACACTCACACCTTCTGGGCACACCTGATGCTCACAGCCACTAGCACAACAGCTCAGAATGAACAATCGTAGTTACTTGCTGCAGGAGACGTTGTTAACCCTTTAAATGCCGAATTAAATCCCGTTTGCCATATGCTGGCATTATTAGGAGCTCACCCTATACTCCACGTTAGCAGGATAAGGGTTAACTACATAAATGTTTGTAGCTCGTACAGACATCTACAGATTCAAGTCTTTCAGCCAGTATACACACTCCACATTACGCATGAAAAAACGGTCGCGGTCACCATAAGAGTACATTTTACACCTGTGGCTGATACCACCAGGGTTACCTCACAAGAAATATCCTAAACAAACACTAAAATACCCTGACTAGCCTTACTCGTCTTGAAAGCCTTTCGGCCCAGTTGAAGATGCTATAATTACATGTATAAAGTATTTTAACATATTATCTGAATTTTAAAAAGAAAGCTAGGACCACCCCACTATCGTGACCTCGCGCTTTGTGTGTGTAACATATATGCGCGCGCACCTTTTTCCGGAAATAAATATGGCCGATTTAAATGAACGGTCAAATCGCGCTATCTTACATCGCAACTTACAATTTTAATATTATCCTTACATCTATGATTAGGTATTTCTAGTGGCCTGTTTGTTTTCCGATTAAGGTTGTGTAGGTGCTTCTTATCTTCCCAGTGCGTTTTACACGCCCCGCCAAATTCTTCGCTTACGATATTGCAGAACAACCGAAATGATAAAACAAGTGCGGGTTATGGTATTCTGAAGGCAAGTATGATTCACTAACCGCACGTTCTAACGGGCTGAAGATGGAACTTCCAAGCAAATTAAGGTTAGCATAGAAAGTGCTCATCCTACTTAACATGTCAGTATCTCACTGCAGCTGGTTCACACGACACTTGTCCTTTAGATGAGGCGTCACCACTCTGTTTGTTGTCGCAGGTACTGACGTCTCATTGCTCCCAGTGGCAACACTACAAAACCGGAACAAAACTGCACTCTGCTAGAAGCCGGGAAACCAGTTTAAAAGCGATTCACTGGGTCGTTTCATCATGCAGTTACTTAACATAAATTTGTAGAACGAATGGAAGCAGGGAAGGCAATGCAACATTGACGTTGGTTGTATCTGGATGACGGAACAGTAGGCATTTGTTGCAGCACATTGTTATTTATACTAAAAGTTTACCGGTTGAGTCCGAGAAACGCCATGTAACTCAGGTCAGTCGGGCTGGAAGAGTTCAAACTCGGGACTTCTAAATGTAAAACAAATTATTTTAGGAATTCAGTCTTCCCGAGTATTTCTCGCCCAGAATTCCACACCGGAATCTGGCACCTCAAAATATTGACGTCTTCCTCGCATGCAGATTAACCGGAGCTCTTGGCAAGGCCAGCTGATGTACCGTTACAGACAGTCTTGTGAGGACCTGGGCAAGAAGGGCCTGGCGTTTATTTCCTGTTTATAGTGCGAAGCGTTACCCTGAAAGTACACTTTTCGTTGAGCTACTTCTACGCGATTTCTTTTATTTGACATTCTCACCAAAAATTGTCGTGTAATTCTGATTTGCCACAATATTGATCCACAAGAATATTAAGACCGGACATCCAGATGCGTTAACGTTTCAGGCATTATAAAAGTATTGTCTAACAAGTAATAGTTCTGATTGACGGTCTATTGATTTATCTGGAAAAACCATATAGGGATTGAGATCTAAGTCCTTTTTAACTAGTTATGTCCTGTATATAACAGCTTACGTTTCTCATGTTTCCGATACTCGTGCCCGATTATGATGCGAAAGCCGAAATATGTAGCATGTTTCAGACATTAAAATATATTGTAAACCGATAACAGTTGTGAATGACGGTCTATTGTTTTGTATTAACGATCCATAAGGGTGTCTAATTTAACACATATGTGACCTTTCTACGTCTTCGATGAAGTTCCACAAATATACTGAAACTTGAGACTTGTACACGAAAAGCTGTTGTTAATTTCGCCTGCAGCCACACTACACCAGGACACAAGAACTTTTCCACTATCCGACAAAACTTCCATAGATGTTGAAATTCGATATGGGAAACTTTCACCAATTTGCATTTCATTATTCCAATTTTAAGTAAGCTTAATAAATTCAAAGAAAACTAGTGGTAATTCTGTGTAATCCGTTATGCAGTGAGCCCTTTCCAAACTTGTTGCTGCCAAACTGTTCATCCATACGAGACGCGAGGTTCTCACGGCGGCAAATATTAATATTTGTTTGCTGGGACGTGACGCCGTGTGGTTTGGCACCTGTCCACCATACTAACTGGCGTCATATCCTACAAAACCTTCACGTTATATCCTTCAATCACCGTCTCTTAAATCCTCTATCGTACATGTGGATTCAGTTGAAGTGGTCACAGAAGTTAACCACTGCAGTCCTGGGAGACACGGATACAGGGTTTATCCATTACCGGTGGATTTCCTTGGCACTGAGCCGTGTCACGTCACCCGTGCATCGCGACGCATACGACACGAACCCGGACAGACCAGGGCGTGGCACACCAGAACCAACTCACACACAGTCAATACAAAAACCAACAAATGCAGTTAGTAAAATACAGAGTGTTCAACTTAAAAGTGGACCGTCAATTAAGCCGTGAATATTTCACGTCAGATGCTATATATAATGGTTCTGCTGGTATGACATTATACTACTACATGTGCAGGAGTTGGCAAGACTGTTGCAGGAGAGGGGA
>JGI20169J29049_11449292_pt1 | contig 12513 bp, 6 predicted proteins | sample TergutNc150P1_FD_29049 | JGI IMG/M metagenome (IMG submission 29049) | reverse complement strand
CGGCCCATGTTGCCAGGGGACCACAGTCAGACCAGCCCGGAGGACCTGCCATAATCAGTGGAGACTCTAATGTTGCCACTTCCCCGTCCAAACAGCAGAGCCATGGCTTGGAAAGTCAAGTGGAGATCACGTAGAACCCGCTTGGTTCCATCAGGTATCATATTGTAGACGTCAGAAGATGCAGTATTTTTCTTATGGTTTCATACAAGATCATCATATTTAAGGATATACAAAATGCTACTGTAAAGATTCCATCTTGCAAGATTTTATAATTCTCTACATATGTTTGTTAACATTGAACTTTCCAACTTTGTATAGTTTTTTATTTTTTGATGTTCCTAATACAGAATGGAAATCTGTGGGACGATTTGGCTTCATTGTTGTGCTCTAATGTGAACAGTAGTTCCATGAGAGGTTGAAACATTTGTCAAACTTTTGTACTGTTTACATAAAGTATATGGCAGTTTGTGTTGTTATAAATATGCTCATTAAGTTGTTGAATCTTCCATAATGTTAAACATCTTCCGTGTTAAGACTCCCGCAGATGTAATAACGCACATCTTCCATCAGTGTTGCCAGAAATAGCCTAAATGGATTGTAAAAATAAACATATCGTGTTATGGAATAATGACGTGATACCCAATTTCTGCCTCTTTCTAAAGACTGAATATAAGTAGGGTGACCAGATTTATATCCATCAATACTGGACAACAATGGAGCTTTGTTACATGTGATGTCACCCATTGAATGGGGAATGTTGCCAGGCCATAATGATGAATATTTTGAAACAGTCTGTCAAACACTGCCATTTTCAAATTTAATGCATATGACAGTTTTAACTGCAGCATGTTTTATTATGGATATTTTTTATAATATAGGTTGATAGCTGACATAGAAGTCTGTGAATAGTCATACATTTGCTGATAAATATCAGGGTATTTTTATTTTGGGTACGATTTTGAATTGGAAAGAAATGTAATTTTAAAATTATGCCCTCCCAGAATGCGATGCTGTGTAGTTTCATGGACAGGTACCAGTGTTTTTATGGAACATGCTGCTTTCATCTTCAGGGTAGAGCCACTATACAGTAAAATTCTGTCAATCCTGCTCCCACAGGATAAGACAGGTGCCGGTTTATTATTTATTCCAGATTATCATGGGGTACCTCTCCTGACCTAAGTTTTTACAGGTAACTTTTTGTAATTGCTCCTCTAGTTGGACTGTACAATTACTCAGAGGAGTATTCTATTTGGATATCTCCTTTATCCGGTAGTTTAGTGTCATCAGAGTCTTCTTCTGTGTTTGTTGGAGTCCTGATAGATGAAGAAGTTGATGAAGTAGGAGACAAGGTGTCAGGAAAACCACAACCATTGATGTACAGACACTCTTGGAGGCCTTATTGCAACATGTCCCTGAGATCTACTTGTTTCATTGATGGAGCTTTTTTTCTGGCAAAAACAAAACTTCCAGTCTTAGGAATTCTCTCCTTAAGTACCAGGATTTCCAGGTTGCCAGATAACAGATTATAGCAGTTTTTGTGTGATTTTAATAATAATCAGTTTTCCAGTTAATGCTGCCTAAATTTGTTAAGATAAAGTTAGTTTGTACATTATGCCAGAAATTTTAGCTGTAGGGACTTCTGTGTCTCCAACTGTGCCTCAGATCAACCCAAACAATGTGCTGACCTACACAGCAGCCATATTGTAGCTCATCTTGTATGGAAGCAACACTGTGGCAGGCTGATTTTTTAAAGACCCTAGCTGTCTTTATTTTCAAGTTAAAGTGACTAAACAGTGGCTTGGAAGGAATGTGTATATAGTTGGTAAGTCATAGGACAATGAGGAAGCTTAAATTTAAAATGTCTATTTCTGTTTTCTTTGAACTTTCCGTGTACTAAAAATATTTCAGACAAAAGGTATATATCCTAATGAGGCCTACAGATTACGTTATGCAGTAGTGTTCGTACATATGTGAATTGGATTCAATTCTCAACAGCAGCAGAGAGTTTTCTCTTTACACTTTTGTCCAGATTTGCTCTGCTGTCCACTCAGCCTCTTTCCCAGTGGTTACCAGGAGCCCTTTTCCCATGATGATAGAGGTTAGGGCAGGCAGCTGACAACTCATCTCCATCTAGTGCCACAGTTAAAAGTGTACCATCCCATACAAATTCAGCATATGGGTTAAGCTGGATAGCAATTTATAAGTCACTGGTTTTGGGAAAAATGGATTTGGGTTTTGCATAAAATAAGGTTTACAGTGGAATCACATCATATGTGCATTTAGCGTATGTGAATTCAGTTATATGCTTTAGTCATAATTAATTAGTTAATTAATTAAATGGTATAAGTTAGTTTGCTCACCATGTCACTCAGTGATCTTAAGTCTGGAGTAATTAAGAGTAAAATTATACAGTATTTTAGTTGTATAATATGTACTTTTCATAACAGGCATACATATTACAGCATGTATATATGTATGTACACAAACATGTACTTTGTGGGCGATTCAAGTGATTTTGAAGTGAAAGTCTGTCTATCCATAATTTTGTATTTACACACTGTCTTTGGAATGTAAGCCACATGTAAGATGTGACTCCACTTTATACTGATCCAATTTATGCTGTTACATACCAAAATTAAATTTCTACCATAATTTTTACTGTAAAAAAAAAGTGTTGTATATATTGATTTGTGTTGTTTGGGCGTATTCTATGACACATTCAATAGTAAACGTCCTGTAATGCCATATGGTATGATGATGAGTTTAGAGTGTATAGAAGAAAGCACCCGAGGCCTAATATGAAGTATTATTTCAGCATTTGTCATGAGGGACACAGAAAACCACAAAAAAGCTCAGTCAGGATAGCTAGTCCCTAGGCTGGGATTTGAATAGGGGCCCTCTGAAGTATGAAACATAAATAAATATTACGCATTTGACTGCAACACTTGGTTAGATAGTTGTGAAGATGAAACGTCTCCACAATGCATTTATTTTATTCTCTCCATTCCAAGGATAATTACAGTGAATACTGCAGCCTTAGATCATGCAAGTTTTTAGGCTTTTGTAGCAGTGTAGTTGAGGTATCTGCTTGTGTGAGATATGGCACTGCATCACTGTGTACTGGTCTAACCTTATATGGTTTTATGTCCAATGAAGACAGTGAACATACAACCCTCAACTTTAGATCAGTTTTTTAAGCAAAATATGGTATGTGGCGACATTATTTCCCCCTAGGCTATTATAATTTTAAAGTTTATGTACCCTTTTCACTATTAAGAACAGAACAATTTTGCCACCCAAAAAAGTGTGCCATTTACCTAATGTACAAAACATTTATTACAAGAAATTTCAGATTGAAGGAAAAAATGTAACAACTTCTTGGAAAAAACTGAATTATGTAGTTAGAAAATGCATATACATTCAGGTTCATGGGGAAATATTGCAGTGATGTGTAAATTGTGTAGTCATATTAACACATTTATGTATGACATTTTTTTTTTTTCACTAACAGTGGAAGGTTTTACTTTTTAATTCTTGTAAACTTATTATTTGTACATAAGAATCACATTGCTATGAATGTGATCAGGAGCCAATGGCAATTTTCTTTCAGGTCACACGAACTAATGAGCCCAAAGAATTTGTTAAGTAAATTTGCAGTACTTTGGTCAATGGTACTGGTAAAGTTATTAACTTATTACTTACCTAGTGCTGAATCCATTAAAATTTCACATAACAGCTGTCATAAACAAACTTCGTTACAAATTATTAATATCAGTAACTTGAAACCTTCTGGAAAGTCATCTTGATGTATGCCAACGTATAAGAATTTGTAGAATATTAATGTGCATAACTCATGGACAGACTCAAGAATTAATTTCAGGACCTTGTCTGGGTGTCAAAGCTAGGTTTCTGTCCTTCAACAGGATACAGTCCAGGGTTGTTACTGGCCTTCTTACTGGACATAATACCCTGAGAAGACATCTTCATCAACTTGGGCTGTCAGACAGTCTGTTGTGTAGGAGGTGTGGAGCAGAGGATGAAACCTCTGCTCACATTCTTTGTGAGTGTGAAGCTTTGGCTTCACACACACATGTGTATCTGGGCTCCTTTTTGGAGCCAGAGGACATTCAGAGAATAAGTCTGGAGGCCATCTGAAACTTTAGTAGAGCGACAGGGCTCCCATAAGTTGATATGGGGCACAAAGGGCCCGTTATTTAAGGCCTAGGTGCATCGGGATCGTGAGGTCCCAGACGCAATTACAATCAATCATTCAATCCATGTGCATAACTGGTGCACTACTTGGAGGAAACTTTTTGGACAAAGGCAGGCACTGCAGTACCATCTCAACCATATCTTTCACTGCTACCATTTTATGCTTCTCTGTAGCTGCATGTTAACATACATAATGAGAGAAGTGCAACCGTAATGTTTATGTATAGAGGGTAACACATTGTTGTGGTTGTTATTGTTTGGTGGGCACACTTATCAGGCAGGCATGATTTTTTCTTATCACTGTGGACAATAGCCCAATGTTATTTTATGAGTTTACTTTTGTAGAATTATAGAATATTCTTCAGTTTTCTTCTTAGTTAATGCTCTAGATCCACTGTTTCATATAACAGACTAATTTAACTGACACACATTTTCCATTGCCTTATTTTAGTGAAAGACACATTTCAGAGGTTTAACCAGCTTCTGCCAGCAGGTAAGAGAATGGGAACTGCCCTTGGAATCATTCGATGGAGCTAATCTCTGTCCCTACACACAACAGAATAGGTTCATAATTTTACCCAATTATAGAAGCAGAGGGAGCTTCTGACACATTTTATTTTTTTGATTAAAAGAAGGCAATTAGCAGTGTCCAATATATATGTCACTTCAATGATGCACCTTTATCACAGATCTTTAGACTTGATTATTGGAGTTTAATTGAAGAAAATATAATTTGCAAATATATTAGTAAAAGTATGTACAATATTCTTGGATGTCTGGTCATCCTATATATTTGTGAAGTTGATGTAATCAAAATCTTGTTTGTGTATGCATAGCAGTAGATTTTAGTTACCAATAAGACAAAAGAACTACAAGTGTCATTGAAACAAGGCATTGTAAACATCTGAATGTCAGTATGAAGTGGCCTGTTTGTCATAAGCACTCTGATGTTTCTTTCTGGATATGTATGTTTCGTACATGTAAAAATTAAGACAAAAGTGTAAAAAGTAAGTCTAAAGGTTTGTTAAGTTAATATGAGCAGTACAAAAATCTTATTCAAGATTCAGTGAGTGCAGTTGGAAGCTTATTTCTCAAAAAGATTTGTAAAATGTATTTATAATGAACAGGTTGGCACACTCAAGCAGTGGCATAATTTACCAAATACAGTATTAAGAATGTTAAATATTCAGGGAAAAGTACAATACAAAACCATATTTTGCTTGGAATTTTTAAGTGGTATGGTTGGTCTGTATCTGTGAGTAAATAGTAATTTCTGGTCACATATTTCCTTGGAGGCAGTTTCTGCAAAATTGACATTTACTTCATCATCACAAAGGAGAGTGTATACAGTAGTGTGGAAGGTGAGGCACATATGACTTAGTTGTAATCAAAGAATTCCTTTTTGCATGATTTAAGTGCATAACTGACTTTATCTGTAAACATTTGATGAATATTCTAACATGTTTTCTACCTTATGGTCTGAAAATGTTATTTCTATAATGTTTACATGTCCGTACCATCTCATACTCAACAGAAACTACACCTTGTCTTAGAACCATCATAAGATTTTCATTAGGAATTCACATTCCATTTCAGATTATCATGATTCCCAATTCTGCTAAAAAATTACCTGGGCTTGAAAGAGGCAGTATCATTTGTTTAACAAATACAAAACCTGAAAAAAAAACAGTGTACATAAAATCCCACCTTTTTTGGCACATTCACAATGAAATGGTGCAACAGTGACCCTATTAGCTATATTATGTGTGTCTGTACACCTGCATCCCTTCTCAACCCTATATGCTTGCAATTTTAAATATGTAAAATAGCTCTGAAGTGACTGTAATGTTATGAAATATTGACCCATAGCTTTGTTCCCACCAAGCACAGTACCACAGACTGTTTCATAAAAACTGACACTTACAAGAGAGACATTTGTGCACATACTGAGGAAGTCAGCATGGCAGCAGAGCCTTAGACGTACACTTAGTGTGTCAGAGGTTTGCAGATCTGCCAGGCTAACTTTTGTCCCTATTGAGGTTTCTCTGTAGTTTCATTCAGGTTATTATAACCACCACCTTTACTGACTCTGTTCTATATCAACTTTGGTGGATCTCTGGAATAATGAATGAAATAAACAATAAACTCACTATTTGTTACCATTTCCCTGTCTTATTTAATGTTGAAACAGTAGTGTACAATAATGTATATCTTAGAATGTCTACCAAGTGTATGGCAGAATCTGTTGAAAATTAATTCTTCTGCACGGATGTCTCATTTAAAAAACAGTTATTCTGTCTGTAAGTGACACTTTTAATTGAATGAATTGCAAGAAATAGGAAACAAGTCTCTAAGAATCAGCCGTATTAAGTCGTGACAGGCCTAGCAGAACCCTCCAAATTCACTAAACAGTTTGCTGGCAGGAGTTGTTGCTGTGGGTTGTTACATGGCACTTATTTGTGTTAAAGGTACTGCAAAAAAGAACAAACACACATACACATTAATGAAAGTAATCATTTAACTTTTCTGTAATTTTTAAATGTATGTAACTTCAAATGTTGTTACTTAGTTGATAATTATACTGTAGGCATGATTCATATGAATATATAATATGGAGTTTTTATACCTGTCTTTACATAGTCTATTGCAGCAATGATCAGTGAAGGGTCATCATTACAAACTAAAGCGTGGTTTTTACCAGTTTAGTATTAGATGAAAGTCTGCATACAGTGAGTGACAAATTTCATGCTCAATCTGAAAAACAGGCTTCAAGAGACATTACAGTGAAATCTTGGACCACAAACTGGATGCACAATTCCATGGAGGAGAAGTGTTACACCATCACTAGTCACATGAAACTGTATGCAGTTGTGTGTACACTGTGATCATTGAAAGAAAGTGTGTATTTCTTATGGTGATTTGTGCAATTAAAGAAATCATTAAATATCTCAAAATTATAAACAATAAATAATATTTATATAAAAATAAATGCAATATTTTTTATTGCTTTTTCATGATGTATGCTGATTTTCAGTTGTTTACTGACAGTTTTCTGTGACATGCTGCTCCTGCCCTTTTGTCCTGTCTGTTGTACACTTCCTGCAACCTCATCACAAAGCCATTACACATAATTTTAAGGGCCAAATGCATTAGTACTGCATTTTTTATCTGGGAATGCAGTAATAAGTCTTGTTATTTTACATCTGTAATAGTTAATTGTAGTCTTTTTTTATAGTTTTCTCGTGCATTAACCCTTTTAGTGTTAATCTGAGTGTATAGTACATGGATTATATAGAACTGATTTTAACACCTATTCTAGGAATGAAACTGAATGCTTTAGTCACCTGGTACCATACATTGGCATAACCAAGAAAGTTTGCTGTTTGCACTGCTGCCTCTCTTTCAGTGTCTTTTCACGTAGTTGTGTTGAACAGTCAATAGACAGCAGTCGTCTTAGATTATGACATTAATAGAGACTGTTGTGATTAAACTGATTTACAAACTGACTGAGAGACAAAAGTGCATTTTGTTATGTGGAAGAGTCTTTACCCAACAAATGCCGGGAGTCATCCAACCTGCTAGTACTGAAATTTGTGGCTAGTGAACAGAATTGTCACGAGCACATTCTGACCAGCGATTAGTTCTGTTTCTCACCACATAACCAGTCACCTTTGTTGGGGTGTGTGGCATACTTTCTGTGATTTATTTGTTTAATCTGCGATTTTATTTTTCCAAATAAAAATGTTGAATAATTATTCCTGGTATGCCAGACATAGTTTTAAAAATTGCTTTATTCTGCTGTTGTTTATTTACACTCAAATTGTTGTACATGTTTAACATGAAGACTTTATCCTCAGAACTGAAGGGAAATGGAAGCTGCCTTGTACATTGTAAAATCTGTATATAAATGGGATACTGATGAAAAGGAAGGAGATTATACCATCAGAAAATGCATGTGGTATCTTAATGGGGAACAAGTTGGGAAAGTAACTTCTTGGAAAAAGTGCATCATGATAAGAGAGCAATGATTATTAAGAAAACAACTTTCTTGCATGGGAGCACCAAATGTCATAGTTGGTAAATGGAAATGTTGCTTCTTATCTAGAAGATTGTGGGTTTAAATATTTGCATGAGAAATGGCTGTCTTTGATCAGGACTTTTGTTCTCTTTCTCAGGTACTTGAGGGAGATGGATGTGATTGCTTTCTGTAGCATCCTTTTAAGATATTTACAATAATCGTACTGCTTGAAATGTGAAGTTGACAAATACCATCACAGTATAAGACCTGATCTATCTAGACAAGAAGGTGACAATAGAAGTGGCTCAGATCATATCAGTTTGAGAGTGTGGATATCAGCAATGTTAAGCCTTTAGAGAGTCAGTCACTGCATGATTAGTACCTGTGTTCTTGTCAACTTATAAACCACCATGCACTTTTATTAAAGGCTGTAATATGGTTTCTCATGTTATTACCATTAATAATCAACAGAATGAACTGGCAACATATTTCTTTTGTACAATTATGCATTCATTGTTAGCCGTCATGTTGACTTGTGTCATGTGGATCCATTTGTGACCAAAAACTTAATGGAATGAGCCACCAGTTATATTTTCTTGTATTTCTTTATGTTTACTCCATACTGAAAAATATTTGAAAAACATACTTTCTGTGATATGTCAAAATTTGTGTTAATATTGCATTTATTAAAATTTGACAAAGTTGTTCTGATATTTATGGTGAAGTGACACAGTAAGAAAGGAAACTGACTAATGGAATTTAACACCAATTTCAATAGAAACCTCCAAGCAGGTTCAGAGGAAAACATAGAGAGATGTGGCTTAATGACTGTGTATGTATTTTGTGCAGTTTGTCAAAGAACAAGTGAAAATATACTTAGGTTGTAACATGCTAGTGATTGGAGCATACAGTTAAAAGAGATGCTGTTTGCAAACTAAGCAGTTGATAAGTATGCTGCATGTATGTGGGGAACTCTTTTCTCATTGCAGCATATTTTATGCAGACTACTGAGCATTTGGCATACAAATCATTTCAGCAGTTCATTGTCATCATCACACTGGTCCAAAGAATTTCACGACATACATAAGAGCATCGCTCACATAATTGTAGTATTAGTGTATTACAGTGTTTGACAGTTATCTGCACTTCTCTGATCATAGAGCTCTTTATACTCCTCTTCCACATGTTTGTGTCTGGAGTGTGCCACTTATAAAAACAAGTCACTCATCTTTGCCAGAGATTAACACTGTGAAAGATACAAAAGTAAAAGTAAAGTGCACCCTTGTACAGGCACTGAGGCTCTGTACAGGCCGTATGGCCCATACGGGGAGTAGAGGTATAACTCTACCCGTTTCTTGACCGTGGCACTAGAAGGGGGTGACGGGTCAGCGTCACGCCCCGGCCGCTCTTTACCCCCAGGAAAAACCTGATACCCATTGTACAGGAGGCTGGGTGGGCCCCAGGGCCAATCTGGACAGATGCCGAAAATCTCGCCCCCACCGGGATTTGATCCCCAGACCATCCAGCCCGTAGCCAGTTGCTATACCGACTACGCTACCTAGCTCACATGGTGTACAGTAGGGGGGTGCATAAACTAATAGCACATGTTTTTTTTTCATAGAGACAATAAATAACAACCACTGAGTTCAATTAATCATAACACTATTCTCCAGGGAATTAAACAGGAGAAAAGGCAAGCATAATTCATGTAGCACAATGCCACTGCCCAAATACAAATTCATTCTAAAGACAGGACCTCAAATCTCGCATCTTTAATTTTGCAATGCTCTTAAAGCAAAAAGGAAAGAAAGGTTGTATTGCTAATAACAATCAAACCATTATTCACTTCGTGAAAGATAAAGTTTAAATAAATAATATTGAAATGTTCAGTCCCTGCCCCATGCAAAATATTACAACTCCAGTTCAGTGAGCATTGGGTTAATGTTACTTATGGAAGTAATCCACATTAATTTTGAGAGTAATACTAAACTTATAAAAACCCTGGGAAGAGTGAAATTTTTTAATGTTAGCATGTCGTACAGACAATTAAATGAACACTGCTCTTTGAAGGATTGTCATTTTTAGGAATATTAAATTTAATGTATTAAAGAACCTGTGTCTGGCGAGGGAAAAGTTGCTGAAGAACAGGGACTCCATAGGAGAATAGAGTTTGACATAAAATGGTGCCGATGTACCAGAACAATATTTTCATGCAGCATTACTGCTGTCTGTGTTTATTCTCAGTATCCCATTTTCAAATAGAAGTTGATACTACTGCATTACAGGCTGCTTCTAGATGTTCCTGAGAATGTTAATTTACAATAAATGTGACTGTTATTGTGGTAATTGTGTTTGAAATGACCCAAGACAGTAGAGAGTGCCCAAAATTATTGTCATAACTTGTACTGAAATTCTTCAAAGCTGTAATGCCCATGTGTGACCATAACCAAATTTGAGAAGATATTCAGTAAAGTATACTTTATTATATTTCTGTAACTGTTTTATTTAATGATATTGATAACATTTTTTTTCATTTTGTATTTTTGTGTTACGGACAGTTTGTTCACCAGATTATAGGCCCATTATGCTGTATTTGTTGCAGGTAAATCTGAATTTCCAGCAGGAAAATTGTAGATACTGAGGAATATTGGTCACCATCACATGTCAGAAAAACCAAAGTAAAAATACATGCATGCATGCATGCATGGATACTGAATAGAATTTTGAGCAGATGATTTTATAGAGTCATGTGTTTTGCTGGAACCAAGTCCAGGAATGATACAGTGTTTGAATTATTTCAGTACACAGACAGTAGTTGGAGGATGCTACCACATCCAACACAAGTATGGAACAGTGAATGCATGGTATAGTTAATTTAGAACTGTATCCATTAAGATTTCAGTCTTCTGGGATATGATACCATGCTGTTTGTTGTACATGTCAGAAGAACTTGCAGACAGGGGCAGAAACTTCCTCTAAAGAGCTTGCCATTGCACCAAAGTGCTTGTCATCATATCTTAGAAGACTGTGGTCTAAATGGTCACTGCTGTGAGAACCTCAAATTTTGTAACTGCATCTGTTGTTTATGTTCTCACTTGTTTACCAGAATCCAAGAATAATAATTTGTATTTGTAAGGCAGAATTTTCATCCAGTAAAAGTATTCAGTTGATAATTTTAAATGCTGCCAAATCATCCACACACTTTCCGTAAGACAACAGATTTTTTTCTTAATATTAAGGTCTCCATTAATTTATACTGTATTTAACGAATGTATTAGAATTCAAGAAGTAGCACATGAAGTTGTAAATAATTAATTCTAAAGACATCTTTCGAAGGTCTGTAGTGTCTTTTGAAGTGACATGTATGGTAGTTTATGGGTGTGGTTTATTATTATTATTATAATTATTATTATTAATTTATTGTTATTTATAATGTGGAAAATGTATAGGCCATATGAATAGTCACATGATGGGCAATTTGAAAATAGCAGAGGTTGATATGTAATGTGCATAAAGCTGTGAAAAAAATCTGATACAAAATGTGATTCACTTGAGGCACATTTTTTACGTTAGAAAAATAGTTTATGGGTAGGTAATTGAATATTATCATAAATCCAAAATTTATATATGACTTTTTTATAATTAAAAATATTTTTGGGTGATTATTTTGATCGGAGGAGAGTGTTACCAATGTATCATCCAGCTGTATACGCTTACTTTTACAATAACAACTGTAATAATACCTTAATAATAAACAGTCAATATAAACATGTGCACATGTGTACACACCTGATGTTAAATTAATGTTTTTTATTCCTAATCTGTATCTGTCTAAGCATTCCAGAGATGTCACATTGTTATGGTAATGTGTTTACAAGTTGTGAGAGTGTGTTGTGTTGTGTTCTTTGTATTCAAACAATCGTGTTTTTGTCACTTGTTCTAATTCTCTTTTATCACTTCTGGTAGTCAGTATGAAAAAATGTTTGTTATCCAGTTGTGCAAATGATGAGAATAAATGATCCACTGTTCAGTTGACATGTGGATGGTATTTAATATGCTTATCAATTGGATTCCTCTACTACTGGCAATATTTCAGCTTCTAAAAAATGTGTGTCAGTTGCTTGCCCTTTTGTAAATTTTATTGTTGTGGGTTAATCCCAAGGTCTCAGATTTTTTTTGTCATTTTTTATTTTAATGAACATTTATATGTCCTGTACTAATGATGTGCAGGGATTGCGGTTATAGGTATGCAGAGGTGCAGCACATTGGCAATGCTTCACTCA
>JGI20169J29049_11449296_pt1 | contig 12557 bp, 8 predicted proteins | sample TergutNc150P1_FD_29049 | JGI IMG/M metagenome (IMG submission 29049) | reverse complement strand
CATGACTGGGTCCAATGTGTGAAGCAGCTGCATATACAGGAGTTGTCATTTGTACAGATCTGCCTTACAAAACAGTTACCTGAAACATTTCCATGTTGCATACGGGCTTCATTGTCCAGCAACCAGCCTAAAGATTGCACGCCAGGTAGATAACCTAGCTGGATTGACATTTCCAAATGTAAAAATTGTAGTGAAGGTAAAACTTATGGCTGAACAAAATCAGGCAAGAATTGCTAAGAAACTAAGAAAAGCTTTCAAATATTGACATGTGTGTGTAATGATAGCCCCTCTATTTTACAATGCAAAATCTGTCTCGATTCTCATTGATATGTGTAAATTACAGACAGATTTTTAAATATGAGTATTGGCACATACAAGGCAGGTCCAGAAAATAAGAACTGGTTGTGAATAGCACCTGTGCACGTGTTGCATGCACTTTCTGTGAAGGTCAACCATCTTCTATATGTCAAGAGGAATATGTCTGTTGTGTAGTACGTGGTCATGATTATTTCCCTTTTCATTGTCATTAAAGATGAACACAAAAATTGAAAATCTGGGTACACGTGAAGTGCAGTGATACAGTTTTCACATGCTAAAAATGTTCATCTTATGAAAATTAATGGGCAGATTGTTGAAGGGAAGTGGTGAATTTGCAATGAATGAAGGGAAGGTGAGGATATGTCAGAATGTTGTTGGTCATTCAAAGAAGGCAGGATTAATGTGGATGACAAACACAGTGGGCAGCTGAGCAGTGTGAAACCTTTGAGCATTTTCTGTACAGTCCCAATCGTGCACCAAGTCATTATCACTTGTTTCTCAACCTCAAGAAATTTGGCTGCCTAGTTTGAGGATTGACCAAGAGACAAAAGATGTGCAGGATTGGCTGAGAGGGTTGGCGGCAGCCTTTCTTGATGAAGGCATACAAAAAGTGTTCCCAGTATTACAAGTGTCATAATTACATCATAACTATGTGGAGAAGCAGTTTATTGCAGGTACCAAAATGTTACAGAAAAAATATTTTTTAAAGCTTCTTTAAATGCTTTTTACACCCAACCATTTCCTACTTTCTGGACTCACTCCATGAATATACAGTTAAACCAGATGATTAGAATGTTCCATTACAAATGTGTGGCTGGTTAATTGCAGGAGGAGCTGAAGGTGTATATGCTGGAAAACCCAAACTATGTTCCCACAAATGTAAAGACTGTTCTAACAAAGGAAGAGAAGAATCTGAAGGAGAGGTGAGGAGTGTGCTGCTTAGTCCATAGAAGTAATGTTGATCTTAAAGATACAGAAAAATGTCGTTCTTTAGTGTATTATTCTGGAAGTGTACAAGTCTCCTATTATTGTTACAGTAGTGAAATGGAGGAGGCTCCAGTTGCTTGTGCATGTATCTTGGGTATGGGAAAAAGGATATGTATACAATTTTTAATAGATAAAACTGATGGACAGTAGCCAGTGGGAAACAGGGTGATAATGTTTTGATGAGTCTTAGAGGATAATTTGTGAGAATGAGAAGAGGATGAAACTGGCTCAGGATTGTGTTCAGATGCAGGTTTTGTTACTAGTACTGTTGAACTCTTAGGTTTTGCTACCAGAGAACTAAATATTTAATTCAGCATTTACCTGTATGGGATAAATTTAAGATGTAACTAGTTGATTGTTTTTGTAGGATTGTTCTCTGTCTTTAGGTCATACATGAGTTTCTTCACCCTCTACAAATCTTAGTATACATTTTTCCCAAATGCATTTTTGGTTCATAGTTTATAATGATTCAGTTTTTTCTTGTTTATCTTTTTGTTTATTTTCTTTTCCTCCTTTGCCTCCTTCCTTGCTTCCTTCATGTCTCCCTTTTTAATAGTTTATTGATGAATGGTCAGTACTTTCCACTTATCATTGCCTAATGGTAGGCAACAATCTGAATTGAAACTCTGAACTGAAAGGTATGTTCCTTACATGTACTTTGGAACTCAGAGGAACAGTTTGATCTTTGGAGCCCTGTTAGCAAGTTTATAATATTTGGGTTGTCAAGACAGTGCAAGAATGAGGGTGAACTGTAGGACAGTAAACAGTGTTCAGTTATGCAACCCATTTCTGACTGCTTATAAGCAATGATATCTGCAAGACTAAATTAGGTGTTACACAGCAGACACTCCTTGTTTGTAGGTTCATGCATTGTGGTTTAATGTATTCCTAGAGGAATTACTGTGGCCACCCTTGTGCTTCAAGGTGTAGATCCATTGCTCACTCACAGTCACACTTGCCCAGGCACAATGAGTAATACACAAGTGGCCATCCTTGCCCACCTGTCTCACTGTGTACTTACCTGGATGCTTTTCAATATGGGGTGTACTTTGTGCTTTCCACAATTTATATAATTGTTGCCATCTTATTTTAACTTCATCCAAGTGTGACATATATGTTGATAGATGGGAATGAGAATTTCTGCACTTGGCAGCCATTATATCATAAGTGAATGAACATTTTGTTTAATCAAGGAAGATGATAAGATTTGGAGATGTGTTAAGGCCAGAGCTCATCAAGTGGGAGAATTTTTTGTGTAAGTTCTAAAGATGGATAGGATCTTGTGTGTATGGCTGTAAGAGGGACATGGAGGCTGTCATGGCCTATACAAGGAGGTGTATAAGGACATGCAGAAAAAGACAAAGCAATCAAACATAAGGTTTTTTTTCCTCCATGTTTTCCCTGTCTCACTTTGCCATTCACCCAACATTGTTTGATCACCCAGACAACTTTCTAAAAACATCAACACATGTTTATATGTTTATTAATCAGGAATTTACATATTATTGTGTTCTGTCTTTGGTTCTCCTAACACAGTTTTTCCCATAAGGTCTGAAATTTGCATGTTACAGTTTCATTGATTGTGGGATTTTTCAAGAATGTAACCTCTGTAACAAGTGAGGGTTTGCTGTAGTTTGGGACTTTCTCCTTTTTTTCTTACATCGTCTTAGCCATTCATAGTCCAGGAGAAGAGCTGTTGTATAGGTATTTCTTAAGTAATATTCTCATACAAGAGATCATGCATTTATACAAAAATTCTGCAAGCTGGATTGGTGAGTAGACCATGTACCCATTTCAAGAATATTTTCTGGTGTGATATGTAGGCCTGTAAAAATGACATACGGAATGTATCTTTCGATCTCCAGTTCAAACTTAGGGAAAACCAAGCTCAGTCATGTGAAGTTAGTCAGTGGATTGTTACATCGTCCTTTCTGTATATGTACACTGTAACGTGAGACTGGCACATTTGTATTTTGTACCTTGCAGAGAGGAGTCATAGCATCTTAGATATTAATTATGCTGAACAGTGTGATCCTTTACATTACTTTTGAAAATTATATGGCATGGATTAAATACCACCAGAAGTTTTGTAAAAAATATCCTGCATGAGTAATGCCATGAGTGCATACAAAATCTAAGGCTTGTGTTTTTCAAAGAAACATTGAATTCATACTACTATGTTTGGCTAATTCTAGTATCATTCTTCAACAAATTAATGGAATAAGCAAATAATTATACATTATAAACTAACAAAATGCCATTTCCTAAATTAATTGATTAATTTTCTGATGTCTTCTACATGTTCTGAACTGAGGGTTCATCTTCAGGAAGACAGATGAATGTACAGTTATGGTATGGAACATTTTACATGCATCTGTAAAACATCCCATACCATAACTGTATATTCAACTGTCATCCTGCTGATAAACCCTCAGGTTTGAAACATGTAGAAGGCATTAAAAAATTAAAAATTAAAACATTAATTTAGGAAATGGCATTTCATTAGTTTAAATTGTATAATTATTTTATAATACATGGTGCAAAAACATATACATGTTGGATAGTGCCATGGACCACATAGCAGACTTCTCCATGATCACTAGAAGAGGTATTTGACAAATGGTTGATAGTCCACTGAGTGTGGCTTCCTAGATTTCAAACCTTGATCTGTGTGATTGTTATTTGTAGGGGACACTGAAAGATACAATTTATGTGAACAATCCACATATCTCTTCACGAGAACTGGAAGACAGCATTCAAAGAGAAATTGTCACTATTTCAAGAGTGGCTTTACCATGAGTTGAGAAATGTTCTTAGCAGCATGTGTGAGGCCTGCATAGTAGCTGGAAATCAGAATTGTGAGACTCTTCTGTGAAATGCTTTAAGTTATAGAGCTGTACACCCCTGGCAGAAGTAGGTTTCCTATGTGATAAAGCTCCCACAATAGTGGTGTGCTGAGATCAGAGATTAATGTTACGTTTAATAGTATTACGGTGGAGGTAATGTAATGTCTATTGTCTTGGTGAACAAAATGTGTGGCTAGCATAGTGGCCTATTTCCTTTTCTCTGGAGACTGGAGAGTCAGTCTCAGAAATAAAATACATGTGTTCCATCCAGTCAATGGCCAGTGTCCAAGAAAATTAAGTGTGACAGTGTATTTTCTCAAACTTACAGGCATTAAATGATTAGTTAGAAACAGGGACAGCATTTCATTTTATAATTTAGACAGAAACTTGCTTTTGGCTTGGTAAGTGAACTGTTGTAACTTATTATGGAAGTCAAAAGTATTGTGAGGGAACCATAGAAAAAATGAAACCTATGTACCTTATCCAAAGTCCAAGTAACGTAAATTTGTTACAGGGTGGCAGGCAAACCTGAGAAGCCCCCCAATTCTGGGTACAGCTTGTTCTCACGTATCATGCTGGTGAGCCCCGAAATAAAGCAGGTGCCCTCAAAGGAACGTATGTGTCAGATTTCCAAGCTCTGGAAATCCATGACAGAGAGTGAGAAGAAAAAATATCAGGAACAAGTGAACCATGTAAGTAATGCTAGTATACTCTGATAATATACAACAAAATTCCTATAATCAGACATCTAGTGATTTGGAAATCCTGATAATTTGGCACTTCAGGTGAGTAGTCCCAAGACCAAAAATTTTGCTTTTTACCAGAGGAAAGCTTTATCAATGTAACAGGCAGATCTCAGGGACATGGTGAAAAAGGCCTCCAAGAGTGTCTGTACATCATCTGTTTTGGCATCTCCTAACAGATCCCTTGTCTCCTACTCCATCAGCTTCCTCAGCTGTGAAGACTCCAAAGAACTTAGAAGGGGACCTTGATGACCCTGAACCAGCAATTGTAGGAGATATTCAATCAGAATACTCTTCTAATTAGTTGTGTGACTCCATTATATGAGCAGTAACAAAAAATCACCTGTAAGAACTTGTGGCAGTGTAGGTACCATTTGATAATCCATAATATTCAGTAATTCTGCACCTGTCTGCTCTCATGCTGGTCAGATTAATGGAATTTATGTAATTTTCAACAGAAACAAACATTTCATTACCAACAAATGCATAAATAAATGTAGATTCTCTTATATACAAGTAAGTCACCACCAGAGGTTAGGACAGAATGCTCGATCTAATAAAATTGAACAGCCGAATAACCAGGCCGAAAAATGGCTTTGCTGTGCCGCTCAGAGTATAAAATTGATGTAGCATCAAAATTGTCCAGCAGGCAATAATATGCCTACAGACACAAATGTTATAACTTTGTTGTAAGATTGCCTTCTGGAGGAAGAGAACTTGCATCTTAGTCCACAGATATGTTTAACAGAGGTCAGGCATCTTTCTGTGTCTTCTGTGGTAGAGAAATGGTTCTTTGTGACATTGTAAGTTTGATGTAAGTGGCAGAAATTGCAGAAAGTTCATTGTAAATAATAAACGGAATTAATATTTCCGACACCCGTGACCTTCCAAGGTGTTAGCATCAGGATGGGAGGTTGAGTACAGAATGGAATGCAGTCAGAGAAAGTGCCATATGTGTGAACTGCAGTGAAAATGACAGAAATTTTTGCGGTACCATCCTGCCTCTTAACTGGATGCTCGTAACTGCCATCTTCTCCATATCTACATCTGCATGAAACATGGCTTACCCAGTTGTATTCTTATGAGTAATGAGTAGCTGGTAACTGAATTGTGATAAGACAGTTGCTTATTCCATGTTATTATTTATGTGTATTGTAATCAACTGATTGCTGAGGACCTCTCACTTCAGCTGATAGTTTTACACATGCTGATGTTCCTGTAAGAGAGAGCTCATGCAAGTTGGACACTCTTAATGCTTGTCATGGAACAGGTGATTGCATAATTGTTATGTGCAGCTACTGTTGATGTTTGTGTCCAGTTTTGAAGACAGCTGCGAATTACTGTTGTGCATAGAAATTTTTTAATTCATAGTTATCAGTAGTATTGAGATTGTGGCTGTCTTGGGTAGGATTTGTGATGAGAGTGCAGAGGTGTGTGTTGGTAGCTTTTAAGACTTCTGGTTGACTTAAGTCGTGATGTTTCTGAAATACTTGTGTGTGTTCTGGTAATGAAGCTGTTACACTTTGTTCACATATAAATTTTATGTCAGGACCACCGTCATCCATAATTTCTGCATTTTTTAATTCTGTTAGTGCTTCTAGAATTTTTTCACTACCATGACTACATTGGTAGAACCTACAAAGACAAAGTGGATACTGTGTACCAGAGATGGCTTGTGACATACAGCTGCCGTATGTCATAGTAAATGCCTCACTGTTGTGTAGAAAGAACAGAAGTGTGTGTTAATTATGTGGATGAAGAACAGTAAAATAAAGGGAGAAAAATACCAGACATGCTGATATGTGTGACATTTCAGGCAATTCACATTTATTAGTGACACAGTCATTCATGGTCACATGCAAGTTAAAGGACAGTTGCACTAAATAAATTTAAGTTGATTCAGCTCCATATTATTTCTTGTGAGAAAATGCTTTTTGTGTAACACATTTTTATTCTGTTTGCTTTCTCAAAGAACTACGTGGAACGTACTGATGGGGAAAAAATTATTTAACATTTCAGTGGAAATACACCTTTCTGGGTATATTTCTGGATATGTTGTCTGTTGTCAATAAGTGTGTGTCTTGGGTCTATGATGTATCACATTTAAAAAGTTATAATCATAATTATTTGAACCCATTTGGGAGTTTTCTTAATTGAGGTTATGCTAGAGTATGTTTAAGTATTTCCAAAACCTAAATTATGTCAGTTCCCAGAATCTGGGCTTTAATTCATGTGTAAGTAAAGTGGCTTTGAACTCCATCCAATGAAACTGGTAAAGTTGTCCCTTAGCACTCCATGAAGGTATAGAGGGCAAGTGGTGGTATAGTTCCACAATTCATTAACCTCAGTTCTAGATGCGGTTGAGTGGTCAGCCTCACACCCCAGCCACTTTACCTGTGGTGAAGGTGACCCACATACCCATTGAGAGGCTGGGTGGGCCCAATAGATACCGTGGACATTTTTTAGAAGTGATAGATCTCTTACCCTTGCCACGATTTTAACTACAGGTCACCCAGCCCATTGCCTAGTCACATTACTAACTACACTGCCCTGGCTGCTCGAACCACTGTGTAACACTTTTGATATCTGTGAAACACGTTTAGCTGCATGCAGAAACTTTTTATTATTGTAACTTTTTCTCCAAAACATGTATTTAGTTATTGTTACAGTGTACATGACAGACATGGAGGATAATTACCATATTTACCCAAATGCAAGATGACTCTAGTCTAAGACAACCCACCAAAAAATATGTCTGCCAAGGGAAAATGTGTTTATCCCAATCTGCTCTTCTGCAACACATCATCATCAGACTCATCCACTGCATTGGATATACAGCAGTTCTTAAAATTCTTCACAGCCACTTCTGGTAGAATGTGCTGGCATGCTCTTATGATCCACACTGACTAAATAATGCATTTATATTTCTTGGTTTAGAAACGTACTTGAACCCATGAAGATTCACAATTTTCTCCACAGATGGTGTTAGTAGTATTAAGAATCTAAATACATGTGTTCTGGATTTCTGTCATGTGTGTGGTCTGATCATTCTAAGTTTATGGCTCTTTTTATGGTTTTTAATATGTTGATTGGTCCAGGTTTTATTTTTGATCCTTGTAGTTAATTTTAATTTTTCAGTAGAAATTTTCCAGTTATGACCCTTGGACTAGATCTGTTCTCAGGTGTATATCTTAACAAATTACTGTTTCTAAGGTGCCCATTGATGAAGAATAGCGTAATCTAAGGGGTCCACCAGGTTAGGTGCATCTTTGCCTGAAAACAGAAACAGAGCTGGCTTCCGAAACTTTATGCTTTAAATGGACAAGTCCCCCAAAAAGAAACTTGTGTCAGTTAACTTCAGTTGTGCTGTATTCTTCCTTTTGGACTTTGTGAGCCCTCAAGCTGGAATTGATTGGTTCTCCCAAAATGTCAGAAAGGAATCACCACTCAGTGCTGAATAATATCTCAGAAGAGTGGAGATCTCACATGATGATTTGGCGATGCAGGCCATGGTTTGGCTCTGCCTGGTCTGGTTCAGAGTGATCCGGTTTGGCGCAGTCCAGTGCGGCACGTTATAAGTGAATTTAAGATGACTTCACATATTTAAGCACTAAATTTAAGTAAAATACCTTGTCTTGCATTCGAGTAAGTATGGTACTTTTGTGTGTAAATGGATGTTGCTGTTCTGTTTGTCTGACTTTGATCAGCTTATCCCTCCCATTTCAGTCTCTCAGAGGTATGTTGTGTGTTTCAGATGCTGGATCAGTATAAACTGGAGTATGCAACATACCTAGAATCACTTCCAGAGGATAAGAGACAAGAAGAGTTGCTAAACAATCAACCCAAACGCAAACCAGCTACATTAAAGCCACCGTCAAGCAAAACTGCCACCAAGAGCAATAAGATAAATGTGAGTAAATAGTAATGTACCCTTGTTTTGGAATCTTATGAAGCCTTGTCTCAGTTTTACAATCCATAGAAGATCTACCTATTGAAATTGCATGTGTTTGTGGACATGATATGCTGGCAGTCTTGATTTAAGGTGCCAAACTCTTATTTCAAATATCTTTGCCTTGAGACAAACATACTGCACTTCAAAGCTTTTTTTCCCACATTTCTTTCCTATTCCCTCACCTCTCTTGAGGTCATAACCTTGTGGATGTAGTAAATATCATGCTGTCATAATGATTTGGAATCCACATTCAGCCTTCAGTTTTCTCTGAAGACTTATACATGTACATGTACATATACATTCCTATTTTGTAGATCCATCATCCACCAAATAGCGGACAGAATAAGGAATTGATCACAGTTTGATATTTAGATGCAAAGGTAGCAGACAGTGTCAAAAAACAAATACACAATACACAATCAATACAAAAACACATCAAGAAGCAGTTAATATATAAGTATAAATACAGTAATAACACCTTTTATACTAAGCATATCACAGTAAACACACAAAATAGTAAAGGTGATCCAGATTTGTATAAGACCCTTTTTATAAGCAGGTGCAATAATTGACCTTTTCCTTTTCTGTGTGGTTTTTTTTTTATGGTTGTACATCTTGCTTGGATCATTTCTGCCAGAATTTTATCAATACTTGATGCTTGTACATATTTTTTATAAAAATATCAACTTAAGAGAACTTAGACATTTGTACTAGTGGCTCAGCTGTATGTACTGCTGTCTGCCTGATGTAATTAACTACAGTGACAGAAGTAATATGTCCTTCTCATCCGTTGTCAAGTCAATGACTTCTTGTTGTCATCATAAAAATGTACATATATATGGAACACCTATTTCTCTTGATAGGATACAAAGAAAAAGGGAAGGGAAGTATCTGAAGAAAAACCTTTGTACAAAGGAGAACCAGAACCACCACCTGTGTAAGTACTGTTAATCAATGATCATTGTATCTTGCAGGTTTTTAATTAAAAATAATGTTTGAGTACACTCAGATTTCACTGTAGCAGAAAAATTTTGAAGTTACAGTATTGCAGCAGTTTATAGTCTCTCATTTAGGTATGTTAGTTGAATGATCTGTTTAGCTGGGTTAGAAAAAAATCCAGTTTTTATGGGATTAAATTGCTTTCCATACCATGAAAATCCCAGCTCACATGGTAATAAAACTTCCCAACCCACAGTCATGCAGAGTTATTGCTGAACAAGAATTCTTTCAAGTGACATGTTGTCGTACCCCAGAAGAGTGGAGTCTTCAGACACACTACCATGGAAACCTCAAGACTTGCAAGAACTCGTTCCTTCACATTAGGAAGTAAGAAGTCCGTATTGTAGGCTGTTTCAAGAATCGGTAGTCAAAAAGTTTTTTGAGATTTTGAACTTGAGTTTTTCTGAGATGAGGCATGGTTTATGCTAAGTGGGAATGGAATGAGCCAAAATAATACTTCTGAGTGTTTCAAAAATTTTGATGCAGTGTATGCAGGTCTTTTGCTTGACCTTAAACTATAGGCTGGTATGCATTGACTGCAGTCAGAATCACAGGGCCCTGTGTTTGTAAAAAAGAGTAAATTCCAGTAGTTATGTTTGACTAATTTTGATACCATTCAAGGAATTAACAAAAAAGAGAAAATTTATGGCTGCCTGATGCAGGACAGTGCCATGGCACACACAAAATTTCTCATTGAGTGCATTAGAAGAGGTGCTCATTGAGTGATTAAGAACTCCTAGACTGTCGCCTTCCAGATTTCCAGATTTGAATATATGTGGCTATTGTTTGTGGGGGACTGTAAGATAGATTTTGTCTAAATATTCGACAGTGTTTGAAGAGTAATTGCTAATATTTGAAGACGAACTGCATCATGTATTGAGCATATTTTCAGAAGACGCAAGATGTGCTTACAAGCAAGAAGGCAACAATGCAAGGCTTTGCATAAAATACGGTAAGCTGAATTGCATGGACTTTTAAATTCCCAGTGAATGCAGATATATACGCAGTGATAGTTGTCTGGAACCCTGAACATGGATGCAGTATGCTTGTCTGAAGCATTGGTGTCAGCATACAAATCTGCACTGGGTCAAAACTCAGATGATTGGTTGAACATTAGTAGGTTACTGAATGATGCTATTTGAACTCCATTTCCCTGGACCAAGTCAGATTAGATTTCCACAGGAAAGGAAGGAAAGACTGGGTAAGCATGAGTGAAAGGGAGGAGAAGGGACGTAGACTTTTAGCACTTCTCAGGTACTAGGTGTATCATAAGTTCTTAGTCACAGTACAGTTTGATGTCACATTTACTGGTGGTCATGTTTCACAGGAATGCTTATCAGCTGTTCTTGAAAACATTCATGACAGATGCTTCCCACATTGACCCTGAATACAGAGAGAAGGAAGCTCCGAGGTATTGGCAAATGTTGCCTGATGCTGACAAAGCAAAGCACAGAAAACGCTTAAATGACATGAAGCAGAAGTACATAAAGGATTATGAGAAATTCCTGAAGGTAAGATGTGAACCCACACTGAGCATCAGACTGATGTGCAATTGTCATTATTATTCCAGGTACTTAAGTATCCATGGTCTCTTATGAATATTATAAGACAGAAACTTGCCATTTAAGTGAGGATATTTTGACTATCTTTATCTTCATTTTCCTCCAAGTTGTTTGATTTTAGGCTTCCACCATGGTGTAAATGAAATCTATGCTGTTCTGGTATTTTACAGAATGCAGAATGATAATTTCTTACGGACGTTTTGGGTCGACCCATCAGTCCCATCTTCAGGGGTCGAGCAGTCCAAGCAGACCCTTGAAGATGAGACTGACAGGTTGCTCTGAAATGTCAGTAAGAAACTACCATTCTGCACTGCATAAAATCCCAGAATGGTGCAGAGCTCCAAGTCGTTAAGACACCGGAGTCACTTTAATGGTTGGATTATTTAATTGCATGGTGGTGCCAGAGTAGGTATCATGCTGCTGCACCAGTTGCCCTTCACTGCTGTAACCTACTACACAACTGTTCTAGAGAGTAACGTTTGGATTATGGAGTCTCACCTGATAGTATACTCAAGGGCATGTTATTTCAGAAAGTATGCAGATATGTGCAAGGCAAGTAGGCTTTGCATTTCTGAACTCTCTAATGTCTCTTCTTCTGTGCTGTGCACACTTTGCATAGGTTGGTAGGATTTCTTGTTTTCTGTGACAGGGATTTGCCTGTGACAGTGGGCCCACACTTTGGATTAGAGTTGTAGGTGCACATCACCATGAGACTGTCCTTTGTGGTGTAGTATGGAAGTGTCATTGAAAATGGGAGTTGCTGTGCCCTATCCAGCCAGTATTCAATGAAACTGATATGTGTTATTCCATTTTGGGAACAAATGTTGGAACAAAAATTGCTTTAAAGCTGAAAATGATTTACAATCCATTCATGGGAAAGAAACAAACCACAACTTAACTCTGACAGGCAAACACAAATGCCTGTGTTGCAGTTGAGGACACATTTTGATTTGATTATACTTTCTTCCATCACTTGTTTATTTTGTTTTCTTTTGATAGTTTCTGTAATAAATGTAACTTTGTTCTCTGTTGACAGCATGAACATTTTTTTTTGGGGGGGTTCAGTAATGTTTATGACTTGATTCTGTTGCAACCTCACCCTTGTTTCAGCATTGTGCTATAAGGTACTTTGGTTTGTTCTTACCATTGC
>JGI20169J29049_11449298_pt1 | contig 12609 bp, 4 predicted proteins | sample TergutNc150P1_FD_29049 | JGI IMG/M metagenome (IMG submission 29049) | reverse complement strand
ATGGCATCGGTGTTTTGGGATGCTGAAGGCATTTTGTTTATTGATTATCTTGAAAAGGGTAAAACAATAACCGGGGAATATTATTCCAATCTTTTAAGCCTGTGCTGCTGTTAGAGTTTGTTTGTTTTGATTTTGCTGCATGACTGGGCTATACTGTGCTCTCTTTGTTCAGCTCATTTTCAAATAATGACACAGAGACTTGCAAGAGGCAGACATCTGGATGCTTTGTGAGGTAACAGCCCAAAATGTTCTAAGTGTGAAATTTTAGTGTTATAACAATATTTAGTGCCATGAAATTAGCTGTTGTTTGGTTACATGATTTGGTAAGTCAGTCATTGCTTGCAGTTTGAAGTAGTAGTAGTAGAATAACGGGCACTTTGACTACAAAACTTTGTTAATTGGCAGACTGGTAAACCATAAGATCTAACAGGTATCTTGATGAACTGACTGAGGTGTGACTTGTAATATGATATGATTAACAACAGAACCTGGGTGTCAACACTAGCCTATGTGAAGCAAAAAATACATGGTACAGGTGCAAACAAAGGGGCAGGGCACTTCGTAAGCAAACGTGTGTAACATAGGATACAATTCAGTACCATTACACTTACCTTGGCATACCATAATGTAGTTGATATAGGTTAGACAATAAAATTAAAAACCAACAAAAAAAAAGATAGTGTTCTTATAATTTATGAAGGTAACTCTGCATCTAGCAGCCCTTTTCACCATACAGCCCTTTCCCCGAAGTGTGTTGATTAAACTTTGGTTTCTCGGTACTCATTCCAGTTTGCCTTCAGCTGAAGCACGTTACAATACCCACATAACAACTACACTGTGAGGTTTTGAGATGTCAGTTCCATATAAACTGTGTGTCTGTATATATGTTCTTTTATTCTTGTGTTCAACCTGATTATGGCCTTTTAGGCCAAAACATGTAGTTGAAAATAATAGAATAAATTGTTGTGTTTTGACTGGATTTTTTGTAATTCTAAGATTTCTGAAACATGAAAAGGTTGCACTCTTATGCCATTGGCTAATAGTAGTGCTGGTACACAGGAATGAAATAGGTCTGCTGTTGGTTGGTGTTTGTAAACAGAGTGTCTTGTTTGCTTAAAGGAAGTTACGATCACAACTGTAATGTCTGTCGCAAGAAGTTTGCTTCACGTGCAAAACTGAATGAGCATATGCACCAACATCAAAGTCCACGGTTCAGATGTGATGTATGTGGGCGGATGTATGTACGCCAAGATTCACTTCGTACACATCGACGGATTCACACAGGGGAGCGGCCTTTTCAGTGTTCACTATGCAAGAAATCTTTCTACATGGTATCCAGCCTTCGTCTTCATGAGCAGGTACATTCATATATTTATCGGGCATGTAACTAAGCAGGATGTGCTGAGCAGAACGTGTTGTTACAGAATAGTGCTTCCCATGCTGTAACAGGATCTTGTTCCATGAATTTCAAGTTGTGAAAAGTTTGGGTTCTTATGGAGGCATATTGCAGAGTTCTCAATGCACTGCTAGGATGGAGGACAGCAAATAATGCTGAGTTCTGTGTTGGTTTTGGTTGGTGTTCACTGGTATGTATTATGTAATGGGTGGTTTGATGGAGCAGCACATTGTTTCAGGCTTGGAAAAACTGAATTGGGAATGCACAAAATTCTCAAAGCATCTCGTTGTGACCGTGATGGGAAGAAAATAGAGTTTTGAGTGGTTGCCTTAATTTACCTTGAGGAAACCTAAGTTAGAATACTGTGGGAATTCAGGCTGTCCCTTGATAGGTCTTTTTGCACTGTAAGGTATATTGTTCAACAAGAATTTGTTCCTCTCGGCCAAACAATAACCAGCATACCAGGAGGTTTTACAGTGAGGGAGCACATGCACTGAAAACATCCCAAACAAGGGTGGAACAAGAACTGCTTACTTCACTATGAGTGCTCCAGTGCACATTGCTGTGTAAGTGCAGCAGTTTTTGGCTGTGAAAAACATGATTGTGATCCCTCACCCTTCTTACCTGCCTATTTTGACCACTTGTGATATCTTCATTTTTCTGAGAATGAAATTGCAGCTGCAAGATCACCATTTCATGGATATTCCTTAAATTCAGGAAGAATTGCTATTATATGCATGATTTCAAATAGTTTCACTGGTGCTCCAGCAGTGCCAGAAACAGTAGACCTGCCACATAAACTCGGAAGGGGACTTTTTTGACAGGGACAGCAACAAACAGTAACAGAGTTGTCCATGTATTTTGTCATGAATTCAATCTGGGAACTTGTGGGTACATCCTTATAGATTCAGATAAATATGGCAGTAAATAACCAAGGAAGCATTCCCAGGTAGACAACTGTTGAGTTTTGTAGAATGTACTGGGTGGCTATGTTCAAAATAACTTACAGTTTGTACACTGTACTCGTGTATTGGGACTTTCAGAAGTCATATTGAATTACCACTTTGAAGTTTGTGAGCATTTTATATTCCAGACTGTTTGCACATTCCTGCTTTCTAATTTTTGTTTCTGTGATCACTTGCTGTTATAAATACCCAAGTTGTCACTGGAGATTTCAGCACTTAGTGGGCATAACAATACATTTATTTGTTTCAGTATATTATAAATTTAGTTTCTGAAGTGTGAAAGTAAATTGAATTGGTTTAATTGTTTTCTCTTTGTTATGAGATCAATTTAAAACAAATATTACACTTGCATCTTTCTCTGCTTAACATGATTGTTTACACAAATCACTAGGTGTGTAATGTGTAACCTCTTGTGAAAACAGGTACTGAAGTCTCGATTTTTTGCTGGAAGGTGTCTGCATTTAAAATAATGGAATTTTATAAAGAAACAGCAAATAATGTTGAAGTACCTTGCATATTAAGGCTTTTCATGATATAATTTTATTTGTTTGATTATTACAGACACACAGCCAAGTAGCTGGCTTCAAGTGCCATCAATGTGGGTCAGAATTCAAACATAAATCAAGTCTCTCTGCACACATGAAATGTCATGCAAGTTCAGGATTGCTGTCTTGTCCAGTGATTGGCTGCAGAAGAGCCGAGGTTGGGTTTCTCCTGGCTCGCAGTTTACAGAATCATGTACGCAGTCACCGTCAGGAGTTCCTTTGTGCCATTGTAAGCCACAATAAGTGTGCCTTGGTTGTGTTCTTAATGTTCCAGAAGTAACTTTAGTGCTGACTGTAAGAAAATTTTCCATACTTGTTTGTGTAATATTCCTTCTTTTTCCCTTTGCTTACAACATTCAAAGTGTGGGGTGACACATTATGCAAATTATTTTTCTAACACAGGGATGCACAAATCCCTGGCACCAGGTCACCCATGCAACCAGGTCTTGTATGGTGGTGCCTAATATTTCTGGTGCTTGGTATGGAACTTGCTTTGTGCCACCATTTTGGCACCTAGAATTGTGGGCTGGTTTCTAGATTTTTGGAAAGTTGGTGGACCTCTGTTTTAACAGGTTCTTGGTGCTATAGAACTGTAATTATCTTTTTATGACGTTTATTTCCCAGTTACACTGTGTTCTGCAGACCATAAGATGCCCCAACATTTTAGAACGTAAATTTAGGGGGAAAATGTATTCACATTGGGAGCCCAGATTTTACAAATGCTTTGTCAGTGAAATGTCTGTGCAGTACGAGGTGTCTGTTAATTGTAGAATCCCCTAAAATCTTTGTTGCTACTATTACATTGATCATTACTAATTTTATTGTCCAAACTTTTACGTTCTTCAAACAGTACTTAATCTTCAGTACTATCAAGTGCCTTACAGATCCCCCATTTCTTTAAAGACTTCACACTTCTTTGCTTTTTTGCAAAGTTGTGATATGTTTGGTCACTTTATTCGTCTGGTTTATGTCAAATTGTGATTTCATTGTGTTGTCCATTTGGTCCAATCCATACTCATGGATATTTTGAATGATTTATTAATTGGAATGTTTGATGGTTGAATTTGATTAATAGAGCATCCTGAATCATGGCTAAATATATGTTCAGTTCCCTAACAGTCATTTTTGTTGCCTTCATTAACACGTCATCTGAACTGGTCACACTCCAAACGTACCGTCTGGTTGACTGAATCAGAAAATAAAGGTTCTGATGCTGTTGTGGTGGGGCCTCAGCTGAGTACCCATGCTCTGAAGAAAGGCCTCCAGATGGCAGATGATGAAGTCAGTCATGTTTTTGAAGTAGACCATTTTATGGATAAGTGTGTGAATTTGTAACACAAGGTGGAGGTTGTTATGGCACCATACAAGGAAGTGTGTAGGGACATGCAGAAGAAGGCAAAGCAACTGAAGATTACCTCTTATTTCTCTGAATCTTTAATCTCCTTCTCATCCACTACCATGCAATGTATATTATTTAATCACTGTTACAGTTTTCAGTGAAGAGTGTCCATATCATTTCAGTAAACACCAGTATACGCATTTTCTTGTTTATTCATCATTAATTTGCACATTATTATTTTTCATTTCTAATTGGTTCCCCTGATCCCATTCTTCCTATAACATCTTAATTTCAAGCATCATAGTTTTACCATTTAGGGGATTTTTCAGGAATTTGTTCTTCATAAACAGCAAGGGTTTCTTGTATATACATACTGCTTCCTGTTAAATTTCTGCTTATAGTGCATGGTGGTAGAAGGCATTTGTGTTATTTAGTATTTGACTCTTTTTGTTGTATATATCTGACATGTTTTTGAGAAGTTGCAAGATTTTGTCCAGTATGGTATTATTGAGACTTCTTGTTGATTAACTGGAAAAGGTATTCTGAGTTGTGTAATTATTGTACTTATGGTGGGGGGTTGGGTCAAAGTTGTTCTGTACATATGTTCTGCTATAAACTGATTTTAGGATGTATTGGTAAAGGAACATATTTTTTTCCTTACATGGTGCTGCTTTCTGTGTTAATGACATGTACTATAACATTGAATATTGGATTAGGGCTGATGTGTGCTTGCTTGTTTTCCCAGTAGTGGGGAGTTCTGTCCACAAAATTATGTTTGTTGAGGTTTAGGAAGTGGTTCAGTGGGTGGACAAGCACACACATGACTTGACACTGTTGATCCCTGCGCTTCTATTACTCCCTTGATCTGCTGGAGCATGAATTTAATTAAGTCAGTTGTTTTGAAGTATGGCATAGACTTCAGAATTGCCACATAGTTGTGAATGGCAATGATGAGCATCACATCCCACATCAAACATTTCCTCTGTTCTAACATATGCAATTTACACATCCGATGTTTTAGATCAACATCTCCCACACAGATGTAGTTGCAATAAAAAAATGGGGTTCCTTCTGTGTTCCTGCAGTGTGATGAACATTAGGAGAAAAATTGTTTATACAATAAATTAACATAAAGATGAATGAAATATGCAGAATTGCAAGGAACACATAGAAAATATGTATATATAGTAGATGCCTCTGTTGCTAATGTAGTTCAAGGAGGTTTCAAAGCTCCAGGCTAGAATTGAATATGGTGACAGTGCAGGTAGGCTTGAGTCTGCTTTTGCATATCATGACACACATGTCTCTGCACAATTTAGTATTGTTCAGTTGTTTTAGTCTTAGGTGACATTGTCCTGTTGTGTATTGTTTATTAATCAAGTGTTATTTTACTATCCAACAGACACAACTAATAGATCTTGTATAACTGCTTTTGTTTTAAAATACTGCTTCAATAATGCTTAGGTTGTCTACATTCCCTTATACTCTTTTTCTGAACCAGTGCCCTATGTGATGATAGCTGATTTGGGCAGCAGATGCGTGTAGTAGTACTGAACAAAGACCCGATGTACATGATCTGTATAGTTGTGTTTGTCAGATAGTAAAATAACACTTGACTGTTAAATTGTGGAAGGGTTTGAAGTTAGGAAATGGATCACCTTCCCCAAGCAGTGGGCCATCATCACATTTTGGCATAAATTAGAAAATCGGTTACAGACTTAGTAGCTGCTTTTGATAATGTTCGAGTCCCATATATGTGCATGGAATCACAAATTTAAGGATGCTGTAAATGTGAAGTTGACTCACACAGCAGATTGTGTGTAATGTCCCAGAACAAGGACAGGGTGACATGGGTACAGTAGGTTGTGTGCTCTGATTGCGCATTGTATGGTAGGGACAGTTGCAGGTTAATTTTGGTTTGTAGTTAACCACTTCAGCTTTAGGTAGGATCTGAAAAGTGTACTCCATTTGGTCAAAACATTATACCAAGAATGCTAACATGGGACAGTACAACTCCATTAGCAGACAGTGATCTGGTCTGTCTGTGTAAGATTTTCATAGGTGACAAAACCTAATGTTTCCTGTACAGCACCCAAAGTAAATGAGAGTTCTGCACCACATGTAGAGAGCCATGAAGTTCAAATTACAGCAGGAACTTCCATATGGACAGGTAATGTTGCTAGTCTTTTCCTACTGACAGTACATAATATGCTGCAAGATCATTGAAGCTGGTGCTGCTGGTGGGAGGCAGTTTATGTGCAATACTGAAAAATGTGGTCAGTCACGGACTGGACCCTCCTGCATGACATTCATGGTTGAAGGATAATTGGTTGTGCTTGTACTGTAGTACCTTGCAAAGTGCTTCCCATCCACTGTACTGTCCTGATTGTGTGCTGTTAGATTCTTGCTACTTTTTGTGGATGAGGGACTGGGTGTGTAGCTGTCACTGCAAGGATATGACAGAAGGTCATGTGGCTTTGAAGATTGTGTTCAGAAATCATTTGTATTGCCTTGAACATCTATGCTGATGCTGGCAGAAATGTATAGCTGCTGCAGGGTAATATTTTGACAGCACCTATGTCTGTGTGTGTTTGAATGTCCTGCCCTGCATCTTGTGATGGTACCATGCATATAAGATGTTAAGAAAGATGAAACAAGTAGCAGGGATTTTTTTCTTTACATCAGACTCCATACTGTGGGCTGTATATGAGTCTTAATAAATGTAACTATCAAAACACAACATTTATTAGAGATTTCCTTTCTTATTATATGTAATATGTACTGTAACCTAGCATGAAACATTGCTGCACAATGTATGAATAGAGATGTGCAACATTACAAATTCAAGTGAAGCTTGAGTATATCACAAATATATAAATATCCAAATATCAGTTAACAGATTGATAAATTCACCATATGTGTACTCATTTCATAATGTGGCTGCTACATGGACTTAATTGGTTGTAGTGTAACTGTAATTATAGGTGAGTTTAATAGACAGGGTGTGTTGTTATGTGATTTCAGGCTTCTGCCACGAGGTAGATGAGATGTGCCCTCTTCTGGGATATTATGAAAGATTTCATGACCATTGAACATGGGACCAAGGGGTTGTCCCAAAACAATGGTAAGAATTTACCACTGTACACTGTGTAATATCCCAGAAGAGTGCAGATATCAAGGTGTGTTTTTATGTTTGGGCAGGGTAATTATATACAATTATAAGAGGTTAATTGCTTAGTATTTTAATATGAGAAGCATCAGTACTGTAATAGGTAATCACTGGAATGATTAATTTTACAATTCAAAAAGACTAATACTAGACTGATACAGTAAATGCCAGTGGTAACAACAAAATGTGACTCTACTGATTTTGTTTTGTGGCATAAACAGTATTTTCTTATAATGACTTGATTTAGTCATATCATGTGGAGGATGAAATTCTTTTCTACTTAAGGTTGTGCTTTTGTGATTAAATTTGTTAAATTTTGTGGCAAATTGTCATGTCATATTTAGTAGGATATTTACAAAATGATTCAATAATTACATCCTCAGTGCTGTAAATTTTAAGTCTCTGGTCTGCATCACTGATTCTCAACCTGTTGAGTGTTGTGTCCCACAGGTCATTTTTAAAAAAAACAAGGCCCACCACAGTGAAAACAGACTTATCTTTTCTGGGAAATGTGTTTTTACAGTTGTGCTCATTGAGGTAAATTATGTTTGAGCCCTAACATTGATATTACACTCTGGGGTTTCGGTTTAGTTGAGAGAATGTAAGAAGAGGAAATTAAACTTTCGTGTTGATATCTTGAAAAGTTAAGCCAAAGTTAGTCATATCCACTTTAAGGGATGCAAGAAATATGCATTTCCAACTACTACTGTATTACTGTTAACAACATAATTGTTGATTGCAGTGTGGCCATGTGTTTGGAAGCAAATCAGGTCTTCTGGAGCATGAGAAACTTCACAGCAAACAATTAACAATGGAGGAAGCTAAGCCTTATTCTTGTCACCTCTGTCCAAGGAGATTTGCACGTAATGGAAAGCTGAGTGCACACATCAAAACACACCTGCAGGTGGGTCTGATGATAATAACTACAGTAGTTCACATTATGTGTGTTATTTTTAGTACCCTATTGAAATCATTTCCCAAATTTTAGTTAATGTAATACTTAACTTTTAGAACACAGTTTCATTTAATTTACATGTATTGTAACTAAAATCTGTGAAACTGGTATTCACTCCTATGGGCACACTAGTATTCAAATCCACTTTAGTAAAATAACCAGCAGGAATCTGTTCATGTTAAAGGTTTCACATATGTGTGGAAATAGAAGCAAGAAACTTGCATAAGTTGAATCCAGTGTGTATGGTTTTATGTAGAAACCATTTTGCATTGATTTGTTTGGACTTGATAAATAAATAATGAAATAAATAAGTACAGTAAATCCCTGATTTTATGTTCTTGCATTTTGCGTTTTCTGGGACTTCACATATTTTGTATGGTCCTGGCCAAATGAACATTAGAAGAATGCTGCCTTGTAATGGATTTTACATTTCTGATTTTATGTTTTTCCAGAATTTACACTTTATTTTCCTAGTCCTGACTACAGAATTTATCTGCTTTTACATTTCATTGTTTTCTTCTAAGACATTTTTTATATGCCAAGTGAATGTGAATGTAAAAAATAGGTGCAGTGAGTGAAAATGGCATCTGGAATAGTATAGCTAGCAACATTGCAGTTGTATCTCTTCAAACTAAAAGTTGAAGTAGTTAAGAGAACTTCTATTTAGATGACAGTATGTTTGATGGGAACAGACATAGAATTTGCATTCACTGAACATAATCAATAGCAATCAGTTGTGCAAGGTGGTATGGTAAGTACTGCCTGGTGTCTGTAATCATTTGTATTTTGCATATTGGCCATAAGTATGAAACATGTATCAATTTAGTACACCATGTCATTTCATGGATTAAGTGTAACTTCATAGCAGTGGGAGAAATGTAGATAAAAGAAAGTGGAAATCATTTACGATAAGTGACAAAAGAGATATCTTAGCCAGTGTTGCATATACTGGTACATGTGTTTACCTGGTATCATAATGGGGGCTGTCACTGTCCACAGTACACACAAATGTGCAAAACTGTGAAGCAGTTGAACAAATTTACATCCAGTATGGGCCTTTCTCAAAACAGCAGAAATTTTTTAAATACTTGCCACTGGAGGAACTGAAAGGTGCTTGTGCTGCATGCTAATTATCCCAATACATCACTCAGTCATTATTGTTACTTTGTATATAGTGACCCCCCATATTTTACTTTTTTTTATTTTAAAATGTAGGAGGATGTCTGATGTGGGTATCCAGCTGTCATGGTGACATGTGTGACATCATGTTGTGATAATAGTATGAAGGAAGTTGTTTGAGTTTACATATACAGTAGAATTTCTTTCATCTTGCACCCAAGGGACCAGACAGGTGCAGGATTGTAAAATATTCTAGATTTTTAAACTGTACCTATACTGACCTATGTTCTTGCAGGTAATTTTTTGTTACTCCTTCTATATTTGAGCTGCACAACTAATCATTTGTATATTCTATGCAGGTATCTCCTTAACCTTTAAATGACTTCCTTCTTTTTATTTTTTATTTTTAGTAGGATATTCCTGTCCCTTTTGACTCTTTGTAACACTGCTTCATTCCTAAATGATCGAACCAATTTATCTTCTACAGTCTTTCCAGCACTACATTTCAAAACTTTCCAGATATTTCTGATCTATTTTTCTAAGTGTCCAAGTTTCAGCACCATACAAAGCTATATTTATATTGTAGCACTTTATTAGTTTTTAACTTATTTTTAAGTCTGATTTGCTGGTGAAAGGAGTCTTCTTCTTATTGAATGCTGCTCATGCCATGGCAATCCTGGATTTAATTTCGTGTCTACATCTTGCATCATTTGTTATCATGTTACCCAAATGGTTGAAATATTGCACATTCTGCTGCTGCTTTTGACCTGTATTGGTGATGGTTGCCTTAAGATTGTCATCATATTTATTTTTTCCACATTCATTTCCATTCCATAACATATTCCAGTTGCACTTAGTCTTTCTGTCTTGCCTGTAGCACCACTTATTCCTTAGGCAGTATCAGTAGGTCATCTGCATATTTCACAGTGTGAATTACTTGTCCTATTTTGAAGTCTCCAAATTCTGTAGGAGCTTCCTGGGTAAGGTATTTGCTGTACAATTTGAATAGAATTAGTGACAAACAGCATTCTTGTCAACTTCTCTCCCAGTCTTCACACTTTTGGTCTCCCCCTGCTCCATTTTTAGTTCAACACTCTGATGCATATACAGTTTTCTGATCAGTCTTTCTTTTGCACCTATATATATCAGTTCCCTTTTCTTTTCCTCCTTTTCCTCTTGTAAATCCAAACTGATCTTCTCCAAGTGCATCCACAGTTTTTCTTTCAATCCTTATAAGTATGCTTGCTACTGTCTTGTGTGTATGCGTGATGAGACTGATTGCGCAATGGTCATTGCATTGTGTAGTTTTTGGCTTTTTCTTTAAGGAAGTCATTGTAATGTCAAGAAAATCGTGGGCCCACTCACCATTTTTATGTATGTTGCTGATCAGTTGTGTCTGTAGTTTGACACCATCTTCTCCTAACAGTTTGAGTGCATCACCAAGTACATTACCATCATCTCTAGCCTTATAATCCCTTATCTCCTTGATAGCTTTTTCCGCTTCACTTCGCAAAATATAAGGGCCCTTCTCATCTGCATGTACTTACTCTTCAGATTTGACTTCTTGGTTTTCTGGTTGATTAGGTTGATCATATCGCTGTCTAATATAATTATCCCATATTTTCAATACCTGACTTGTTATTATTCTTTACAGAAGTTTTCATATTATAAATTACAGGACACATTTCTTGATGCTGCCTGCTTTAACAGTTGCCCAAATGCAGTGTTGAATTCTTATCAGCATAGTGTGGAGGCAGTTGAAGTAGAGTGTGTCATCCATGCTCCAGAATCTATTCTGTGGAATATTTGACAGACCTGAGCTTACTGTTTTAATTAGTGCCTTTGATGTCAATTTTTATCATGTCTGTAGTAAATGCAATTCCCTCTTCATTAAGCCATATCCTTCATTTATTGTTATGGTGTATTACAGAGTAGAATTTGATTCTTTGTTTAGTATCACATTATGATATGCCATATTGTCAAGAACCATGACCAAATGTAACTTTAAATTAGGAATGAGCTTCTCCCACTCCAATTTTTCATGATTTTGTTGATTTATTTGTGTTAGCCACCTGTTTTCAAGTGAGATTTTCACATAAGTTGAGCTATAAGCATAACTTGGCTGCTGACATTGGAGGGGGAATCGACCGTGGAACTTTAATTTATGAATGTGTCATGTTAGAAAGAGTGGGAAGATTGATTTGAACCAATTATTAATATACATACAACCCTTTCCCCCACTTATCCATTTTTTTGCCCATTTCAACTCAGTAGCCAAAAGAAGAAAAATTATTCTTAGGCATAAAAAATACTGGAAGGGCATCCCCCCCCCCACCAAGTTATGCCTTTGATGTGGGCATTACAGACAAAACATTATCTGTCACATGAATCATAATCATTGTCTTTTTTATATGGTTTTATATGGGTGCAAGGGGACATGGGATGTATAATTAGAAAAAAGGCTGTCTTTTATATGAAAGAATAATATTCAGTGCACCTAATTTTTCTGTGAATAATTACCTGTTTGATTTTGTTATGTCTTACTGAATACTAAGATTATACAAAAATTCTTATACTAGTGTTCCCACCTTTTTGACATTGATAGTCTGTTTTCAGGTTTACTTGTTACATCAGCTGTTTTTCTTATCTGTTTTATAGATAGTGGGGTGCCCTTTGATCTAAAACCAAATCATATTTGTCCATCTGCCATACTGTGTTGCTATGTTTTTTGTTTTCGTGTTTTTGGTTTGGAATGTTGTACTACAATCAGATTCAGTTTTCCTTCCTTCTGCCTTGAGTCACTGTGCATTACGAATGAACAAAAATATTACAGTTTGAGATCTTTTTTGAACTTGCTGGATTGGAGCAAATGACTCCTTTGTGGCTTCTTTTGCCAACATGTTAACATGTTTTCTAATTCTTTTATTAGTTCCAACTTGATACACAATTCTTACATAAATTACATAAAATTAAACGCCTGTACATGTTTTGAGCGTCATCCAATCATCCTCAGGAGGTCAGTGTCATTAATTATACATGTATGCAGCCTCTGGTATTCTCATTCTCTGCAGGTGGCCGTCTTGTGCGCTTGTTACGGGGAGACTCACAAGACGGCCACCTG
>JGI20169J29049_11449300_pt1 | contig 12661 bp, 8 predicted proteins | sample TergutNc150P1_FD_29049 | JGI IMG/M metagenome (IMG submission 29049) | reverse complement strand
CTACGAAATCTTAAAAAAAATCCAACACTGACAATTTTATGGGCCGACAACACCCTAATGCACGAATAGCCAGTCAGACGAGGGAGGGGGGGGGGCCGCTTTTCTTTTTGGAGGCAAATTACGCAACCCAGCCATGCATAAATAAAATACTTTTTCCTTCTTTGGTGGCTTCTTTCTGTTCATACAACTGAAATATTTTGGTTTCAGTTACTTAAGTGTCTCCTGGTTTTAAAAAAATCTTTCACAATGACGTTCACGGTCAGCCTCGTGTCCACGTAAACTAACTGAATATTGCTGCTACACGCACAATGAGCAAGCCAAGCTGTGGCCACCCCTGCCCTGTAACAGCAGCTGAAAGACAGTATATTTATGCAGGCGCTGAACATAATTTTATCAGAATATGCAAAATGACTCTTGCACAAAAATGCTGGGCCTACACGACAAATTACAAGATCTATGAGCCTCGTCTGAAAAATGTCTGATGACATTACAGTTTCACCAAAATACCGTAACGGCTTCAGGAAAAAGTATGAGCTCTGGTGACAAGTGACAACCAAAACATCTGGTTTGGTGCTCTGGAGATGTCAATTTATCTTCATCACACAGCAATAAAATGCCGGTCACACACTGTTCTAAAACCTGGGAAGTTACCAGAATATAAAAAAAAATGTTTGTTTTAAAACAACACCGGTAGGCAGAAACTAAAATAATGCAGCAGGTGTATGACATGATGATATATGGAGTTAAGTGGGCACGTGTTGATACATTTTCAGCTTCTTTCTACAACTCTCAACTTATTGCATATTTGACTCCCCACTCGCCAACAAACTGTACTGCTTCCACTGTTCCCACTAAACAACCCTCCGATGTGTAAGTGAAAATATTACTATAATGGCCAAACACCTAACCCAACTCGAAACAAACTAGAAGAGGGGGTTCTTTCACATTGTCAACAGACCCACTAGTTCTTACAAGTACACAAACTCACTCACTCTCTCTCCCCCGCCCCCCTTATTTTTATCTGAAAACACAACATGTAACTGGATGTCCTAACCACTAACCTCACTAGATATGCCAACACAAGGTTACATATATTTTCCAAAAATCTAGGAACCACCTCAAACTTCCAAGCACCAGAGCAACGACATGAAGCGAGTTTCACACTGACTCACATTTCTGGTGTGCCTGTGAACGTCACAGTTATCTGAGGTTTTCTGAACAGTTCATGTAAACTAACACATTTTGTACGTGGGTAGGGGGAGGGGGTGGAAGAGAAGAACTGCAATTGTGCTGAAAATTTTAGTCTCCCTGGATATGTACACCCCTGATCGCCACTTCCTCACTACAGCTCACACATACGTTGAATACACTGCCCTACCATGAAGCCTGCCGTCGGCTGGCCATGTCAGGTCATGTTACTGCCTTAACAGACGAAACCAAAAATCCTGCATGTATTGCATTTAAGACACATGAACGCAAACACACGACGTATTCCTCCATCCCCACTATTACTTATAACAAGTAAACAACCCTTAAACCAACGAGACCATTCTATTTATTAATTACCACTAAACCTGCTACGATTTCTCTACCCTCTTGACCGGCAATCCATGATCTGTTTTAGTACCGTGTTTTTTATTCCTCTTACATCTTGTTTTCTATATAGCTCACTATCTCTGTATTAATTTGAACAGTTGACTTAATGTTCTTCATTTCTAAATCTCCTCAATTTAATTTGTCAAAAGTATGTGGCTGCAGTTGTAATAAATTTCATTTCAAATCCCAAAGTTCTGATTACGACTTGTTTCTAATATGACAAAAATATTACACCATGCAGTGCTTCAAAAACAAATGAACCATATAATGTACTGTTACTTCGATTCACGATAAACTGAACGGCTGTAACAAAACACTACAATACCCAGAGAGACTGCAACTGCTGACCTACCTTCATTGTTCTTATCAGCCATGTCAGTGTTGCACTCTTCTACAGAACTATCGGTGATACCAGCACAGGTCTGCTGAACACTGCTGCAAGGTAAAAGAAGAGAACTGATTCAAAAAAGGACAAAGTATGTGAAAGGGAAATGTGGGCTGTGATTTGAAGAGAGGTCACTGATGCTGCCAGATGAGAATACCCACAGTCCATTTCATCAACAGTACTTATAATAGTGCCTGCCCACTTATCATTAATCACAAATCATGCCTGGAATAACATCCCACACCAAACACCACAAAAGCCAAACTCAACACAAGATTCTCAGCACATTTGATGTGTTCAGGGAATGTAATTTCCCTTTCACATGTCAATGGATGAGTAAATGATGCAGTCATTCGTGAAAAGCAGCGATTCATCTATTAAAGAATCTTCCTACTGATATGAATCCCAAATGCACATCAGAGTACCTTGTACCATACACACTTCAATCTAGTTCCCACTACTTAGAAGCTTCTCTCCATGACATCTTTCTATTAGGTTCTAAACAGCATATTAAAATACAACTTGCTCCTCTAATGTCTGTCTTGATTCAACCACACTAAACTACTCCAGACAGTTGACAGCATGCAACATTTTGCAATTAATAAACAAAAATAACTGTGAAATTTCATAACACAATCACCTGTAAATAAATTGATATCAAGAAAAATTAAACATATTCCACAGTGGAGAATGTTAAAAAAAGAAAGAGACTTTTCAGGCAGTTGGGAAAACTACTCACCATCCAGTGACATGATACATGTTTTAATTTCAGCATGTTAAAGGCTTCTTTACTGACTAGTGACAATAAGCCTCCTTTCCAGTGTTATCAGAATGCCAATGTATGCAGAAGCAATTATCAGAATAATTTTGAAAATGTCAGGCATTGTTCTTGAGGAAACTCCAAGTGCCCAATAAAACCAGCATTCACTGTAAAGGTAAAAAATAATGTCTTCCTTGTGCCCAATTAATAAATCATCACACCAATACATGTGGGGGGTGGAAGCGTAGTTCCACACATTCTGAACCTTGTCACTAGATGTATGTGATCAGCCAGAACAATACTGCTGAAACAGCTACCACATGCACTCAATATACGGTGTGGTGGAACCCAGAATCTGGCTCAACATGCTGCCCCCCTAAAGGAAGTGAACCACAATTCTTCAATCAGACAGCCTAAGGCTGAGTTACACCTCCTCTACAGTACTTAGTGCACATTCAACCCTCATTCAATAAACAGTTTACATACCAGCATTGACCATAAGCGATATACCTAGTAAGTGTCAATGCAAGGCTCTTAGGATTACAAACATAGATACAAAAACTACACATACTAAATAAAGAAGAGTTACTAAGTCAGGATTTACATTGTTTGTTCCACGCACTGTCCATTGTTTGTTCAATGTTGTGAAGAATTATTGTCAACTTCACAATCCAGCTGCTACAACCTTGTGGAAACAAATCCTCCAGCACCCAGACCCATGTTGCACATGCAGACAGAATGGGACCTCAAATGTCCACACTTCTTCAGCTGTTTTACTAAATGATCTGTTACAGGCAGGTGAAGGGAACCAATTAAGCTACATTAATTTTGAAAATTTAGACTAATTTAATGCCAGCACAAAATTCTTAATTATCCAAGATATTTCTGTCCCCATAATACAATGATGCATCTATAGAAAACTGAAGGACAGTTATCATTTAACACCTATCCAAGTAGTCATAATTCATTAATACCATTTTGATTTAAAGGTAACTAAATCACACTTCCTCTTTAAAGTAACTGTGGCAAACAACACCCAATCTTTATCACTGCAACAAAATAAACAATTACATTATATGCCTAAGAGAGATTATATTGTGGAAGATCAGTGCTAAAAGATTAGACACAACAGACCCAAATGTTAGCCTAGCCTCCAGTTACCTACGTGCTCAAGAGATATCAAAATTGCAATAATATCAAGTAATTCTCTTGTAGTTGAACTAACAACAAAGACCCCCATCAGATACAATAGTGGGCAAGTTCCATCCATCACATATTGACAGATAAGATAGCATTCAAGTATACTGGATGTACAATCTCACAGGGGAGCTGACAGTGATACTGATCACTATCTGGTGGTTGCAAGTTACGAGGAGATTGGCAGTAAGCTAACAAGCAGCACAGAAGTTTGATGCGAAGATATTTAATCTCAGGAAGCTAAGTGAGATGGAGGTTAGGAAACAGTATCAGATTAATATCTCAAAGAGGTCTGCAGCTTTGGACAACTTAAATGATAGTGAGGACATAAACAGGGCTGGGGAGAACATTAAAGATAATATCAAAACCTCAGCTCAAGACAGTCTAGGTCTGTACGAACTGAAGCAGCATAAATCACGGTTTGATGAAGAATGTTCACCATTTTGTGATCAAAGGAAGCAGGCTAAAATGCAGTGGTTACAGGATCCAAACCAAAGCAATGTACATAATCTAACAATGTAAGACTTGAAGTTGGTAAACATTTAAGGAATAAAAAGAAAGAATATCTGAAAGCTAAAATTGATGAACCTGAAACTAACAGTAAGATCAAAAATATCAGACTTGTATAGGGACATAACGATTTTAAAAAGGGTTACCAGCCTACAACTAATATAGTAAAGAATGAGAAGGGTGATTTGGTTGCAGACCCCTACAGTATTGTGGGTAGGTGGAGGAACTATTTCTCCCACCTATTGAATGTACATGGGGTTAATGATGTAAGGCATACAGAAATACACACAGCAGAACCACTACTGCCTGAACCAAGTGCTTTTGAGGTTGAGTTGGCTATTGAAAGGCTAAAAAGTCACAGATCACCAGGTATTGATCAAATCTCAGCAAAATTAATTAAGGCAGGGAGTAGAACAATTTGCAGTGAGATCCATAAACTTGTATGTTTTCTTCTGGGTAATTCCTTGGTGTCTGAATTTTACATGCTGATGTTTCAGAACACTCTGTCTGTTCCATCTTCATAGGCAGGTAAGTGTACGTCATTCTACACCTACTTGCCTATGAAAATGGAACAGACAGAGTGTTCCGAAACGTAGGCATATGACATTCAGATGCCGAAGAATTACCCAGAAGAAAACATACAACATACAGAATACGGCAAAAGTTTGAAATCAAAAATTCATAAACTTATTATTTCTATTTGGAATAAGGAGGAATTGCCTGAGGAGTGGAAGGAGTCGATCATTGTACCTAACTCTAAGATGGGCGATAAAACATAATGTAGTAATTATAAAGGCATATTACTTTTGCCAACTACATACAAAATTTTATCCAACATCCTGCTGTCAAGGTTAACTCCATATGCAGAGGAAATTATTCGGGATCATCAAGGTGGATTTTGATGCAATAGGTCAACTACTGACCATGTATTCTGCATTCATCAAATACCTAAAAAAAAATGGGGATACAATGAAGCAGTGCATCAGCTCCTTACAGACTCCAAGAAAGCTTATGATTCAGTTAGGAGGGAGGTCTTGTATAATATTCTCATTGAGTTTGGTATCGCTATGAAATTGATAAGGCTAATAAAAATGTATCTGACTGTAGCGTATAGCAGAGTCTGGGTAGGCAAGAATTTGTCTGACATGTTTCCTATTAAGAACTGTTTGAAACAAGGAGATGCTCTATCACCATTGCTTTTCAACTTCGCTTTAAGTGTATGCCATTAAGAGAGTTCAGGTAAACCAGGATGGCTTGAAATTAAATGGCACACATCAGCTTCTGGTTTATGCTGATCACATTAATATACTGAGCGGAAGTGTACATACTATAAAAAAACAGAAGCTTTAGGAGTTGCTAGTAAGGAGACTGGACTAGAAGCAAATGCTGTTAAAACTAAGTACATGGTCATGTCTCGAGAAAAGTCCAGACGAAGTCACAGTATAAAATTGATAACAGTTCCTTTGAAAGGGTGGAACAGTTCAAATATTTGGGAACAACCTTAACATATTAAAAGTCTATCCAGGAAGAAATTAAGAGCAGATTGAAGTCAAAGAATGCTTGCTACCATTCTATCACTTGGTGAAGAATCTTTTGTCTTACAGTTTTCTATCCAAAAATATAAAGATTAAGATGTACACATCTACAATTTTGCCTGTTGTTTTTGTATGGGTGTGAAACATTGGTGATCACACTGACGGAGGAAAGTAGGTTGACGGTGTTTGAGGACAGAGTGCTGAGGAAAACGTTTGGGCCTACGGAGAGTGAAGAAAACTACATAATGAGGACCTTACTGATCTGTACTCCTCACCAAATATTATCCGGGTGAACATATCAAGAAGAATGAGATGGTCAGGGCATGTATGGGGAGAGGAAAGGTACATAGAGGGTTTTGGTGGGAAAACCTGAGGTAAAGAGACCACTTGGAAGACCCAGGTGTAGTGGAAGAATAATATTAAAATGGATCTTCAGGAAGTGGAATGGAGGGGCATGGACAGGGTTGATCTGGCTTAGGATAGGAACAGTTGGCGGGCACTTGCAAACACAGTAATGAACCTCTGGGTTCCATAAAATGTGGGGTATTTCTCGACTAGTTACGGACCGGTTAACTTCTCAAGGACTCCACTACATGCAGTAAGTACTTAAGTAAGTAAGTTATTCTACTACCTCCTTCTCTGTCTTCTACAAGGTTTTACTAACGTTTTATTATTCTCCCATTAAAATTCCCTTAATATAGGGTAGGGATGAACACCCAGCATGAGCAATATGAGAAACCATAGCTATTGAACTTTTGATAAAGATTCAGGTAATGACAGGCTTAGTATTCTGACAGCAAGGAGTAAAAAAATAAAGCAACCCAGAGGCCAAGTATCATAACATCAAAACATAGAAGAAAGTGGAGATAAAATTTCAAACCTTGTTACTAACACTCAACGCAAATGTGACATGCACACTAGTCACTGCTATTACTTGGAAAAAGCCTCCAAAAACCACATCTAAATATTTTGCTGGGTGAACCCAGTGCAGTACATGGCAAAAATATAAATTCTTAAATCTGCTAGAAATATTTTCAAAAGTGTGTCACCTGTATTCACTCTCTTCTCTGACAGCAGTACAATATGGTCAAATCTACTTACAGTTCATGCTTAAATTCCATCCAGAGAATTCAATATTCAAAATACAATCCTAATAACAATTTCATCAGGCTGATTGAGGCACATACCAAATACTACCAATGGAAAGGCCTAGTAATTCATACTCTCTTTAAGTGCACCCTTGTACAGGCACTGAGGCTCTGTACAGGCCATATGGCCCATAGGGGGAGTAGAGGTATAGCTCTACTCTTTCATGACCGTAGCACTAGAAGGGGGTGAGGGGTCAGTCACACTCTCTTTAGCCAAGATAATTTTTTTCACTGCTGATAATGGTCATTATGTTGGTCTACTAACAAATAAGTCCCTGCATCATTATAACATTTAAAATGGAACCTACATTAATCCGCTCACAAGATAACAGTGAACACAAAAAAAAATTCAAACAGTAACACTCCTGGTATTGTTTGCTACAGTACAGTGATATATTGTGCAACCTAATTCATAACTGGCACTCAAATATGCAATAAATGTGCTACAACTAATCTCATTCATTAGAATTTTATAATGAATACAGGGCATATGAAATGTGCAATATTTATTTCTAAGTATCTGTGTTAAACAGAAACCTGACTGAAACTCAACAACATTATATCCCCCAGGATTGTTACAAGCAGGTTATGCTACAACAGGACTCAAAGTTTCAACACTGACAACCACTGGGTCACAGTACACATGCTACACCAAACAACATGGAGAAAGGACTGTGCACCAAAAGGCATCATAAATATACAAAAGGAATACCAACATGTCACAGCCAGGAAAATTTAATTACAATTCAGTCTTGTTAGCATATTATTAAGGAAACAGTACATACAGAAGGAAAACTACTGTGTTCATCAGCACATGTGTGTTTAACCAAACACATGCATAATGAAGCAGGAAAATAATCATGAACATATTTTTCTCAGAGTACAGGAATGGTGATTCAAACACACAATCCAAGAAACCAACTGTCTGTAATTGACAGATAAAAGACCACAGTGTGAGTTCCAGAAATCAATACACTCCCCAGGTCATTCACACCACAGTCCTACACTCCAGTATTGAACAAATGATTCCTACGGTAAGTGGAGCATGTGATGCCATTAGTTCGATGGTCAATATCAGTAACATTAACTCTCTCAAATCAATTTACCATGCTTAGTCATTCTATTATAAAATAAGGAATAATTCTGGGGGTAACTCTTTCAACAGTGGGGAGACTTTCACTGTACAAAAGAAAATAATCAAAATTATGGCTGATGCACAACCCAGAACTTCAAGTAGAAATCTATTTAAAAAATCAGACATTCTACCTGTTCCATGCCAGTATATACTTTCACTAATGAACACCATTATCAATAATCAAGAAAATTTACAAACAAATTCATCTATAAACAATATAAATGCAAGGAATAAGCACCATCTTCATAGACCAAATGCCAACTTACCTCCTTTTCAACAAGTACCTATTATGATGGCATCAAATTTCCAAAAGTTTTTTACGTAGTCTGACAATCCTCAATAATGACAAGGCAAAATTTAAAGCAGCTGTAAGAAAATACATCCACGCCCCTGTTACTCTGTAGACGATTTTTATATGTAAAGATGATCTATAACACCATTTTGTAAAATGTTTATAGTATTTCACACTGTAAAAACTGTGTATACTTGTGTCTTTGACTTGTGCCACATCCTACTGTCTCTGTGATGCACTTATTGATCCATGAAACATACATACATGTATGTATGTATGTATTGTAAGGGTCATCACAGGGCCAGTACATATAAATGGAATACTTCAACAGTGTATCCATTCAAGGCATAAATACAGAGCACCTGAAGCTTGAGCCCAGAACTTATTACACTTGAAGAAATGTCATTAACAGATGTCTGGACACAACATAGCATGTCAATGCCTAATTAAAGTAATCTTATATTGTATTTCGTTACAAACTAATTTTAAGGATTCTAATATTTTAATATTAATTGTACATAGACACTGATGTATACAATCCACCACCGTCATGTCAGTTACTGCATAAGCTGTACACGTCAATGAAACTTGTACTCTCTGAATATGACCAAAACATGTCAAAGCAATAAACAGTAACAAATATAAATATTGTGCAACAAGTTGGCAACAAAATAAAAATTTTATGTACAGGCTTGGAAACCCACCAACATCCTCCAGTTAAGTACAGCCCTGCAATAAATAAGACACAAAACTTAAAAAATTATGGAACATGGCAATTTTGATTTGTGCCATTCTTGCACATCTGTTATTGTAGGCCAGTAACAGAAGATGATACCATGAGATGGGCATGACGTTCAAAGCGAGAAGAAATCCTGAAATCTGGTAGAATAACTTGGAACAAGTCTGTTCATGCAGTTTAGATTCAATGGTTCAAATCTTCTTAGAGTAGCATCCCCCCGAAGGCAAACCCTGTACATTGTGGCCAAGGTCCTTATTTCATTTACAAAAAACCAAGAAATCTACAAAGAAAACAGGACTGTTGGCCCTATTTTAAATAAACGTACATTTGGAAAGGCCAGCATGAAAGAGTCATGTTGCAAGGCGTAAACGGTAAACAGGTCAAGGGAATGAAAATATGTGGAAAAATATACAGGCAACAAAATTTCTCAAGTCACAGAAAGAAAAATGCCCTTTGCCACAAGACATTGAGGTTTGCTGTTAGTCAGCTTCATCAAGGCCATCTAGCATCTTGCCACCACATCAACTCCATAATTCTATAAACAAATTTTTCATCAATCATCTTTACTTCTGGTGATATACAATGCCATGTTAAATGGTAAACAGCAATGTTCCTGAGAACTTGCTACCTCTGACTTTGAGGTGGTCCAAAAAAACTGCTTTTACCCTGAAGATGGGGGGAGCAAGCTCCCCAGAAATAATGCCATCTATTTTCTAAGTGGCAGGGCATCATTTGCCAGAAGACATGAATATTCATCAACAATGATGGAAGAACTTGCACTGTTTGGGCTCAAGTAGCACAGCATATGGTCCAATGACTCTTTGGGTTCTGTTATCAGTAAGCTAGACACCTGTGTGGAAAAATGTGTATAATCTAGTCTTCACTCGTCTAGGATGTTTTGAGGCAGTATAGTAGCCTCATCTTTAACAATCAGGGCAGACATATAAAACGTTCCAAAAAATTAGTTAACTAACTACAAACCAAGACCATGTAACATCCCAGAAGAACGAAGACACAACTGCACTGCAGTGAAGGCCTAAAACCTCACACGTTTAAAATAACACATCAAGAACAAGTAACCCAAATTTCTTCCTAACAGTCAATACTACTACAAATTACAAATTTAAATGTTTCACAACCCAAACCACCACAACCAAATGCAAATTATAAATCTACAGCATCTTTATGTATTAAACAATATTATCAGTTACACAGTACATCATCTGTTTTATACAGATCTATTACAGTATGTCCATCAGTTACAATGCACACATCCTGTATTTCCTCTTCCCCCTCCCTCCTTCATCTTCCAAATATTCTGTTATATTGCTACCACTCTAGGTATACAATTGCTGACAACACAGTACGTTACCACTGGCCTATGTCACACATCAAGAAATTGGAACCAGAGTACAGCAAATTACTTCACGGAAACTGTGTACAGAATCATACCCCCACATGCAAGCAAATATCCCAAATGTGCCCAGACAACACACTTTTTCCAGTGTCAAAGCCTACAATGTAACTTCCTATTAAACCATTTTGTTACAAGGCAGTAACTTCCTTACTCAAAAAAAAATTGTGATTTCCACGACTAAATTTATCCACTGGCAAGATTGGAGACCTTCTTATTTCCTAACACAAAATTCTTTCTTTAACATCTCAATAATTTTTCATATTTACAAGAACAGCACTAACACAAGTCACGGCTTCAGCTTCCTAATAATAAGGAATAAAACTAAACAGCAGCTCTCAACAAAGGACCAAATTAATTAACATAAATATACTGATAACACCATTCTGTCAGTAATACCTTTTATGTGCATCACATCTCTATACAAATGCAATGATAATCACAATTTTGGTGACATATCCATGTTCAATGACATCTAAGCCTATGTTACATTCCACTACTATCCCCTGAAAGGAGTAATAATAAATTTTATTTAAATTCAAACATTGTACAAGCCATTCTTGTTCCATTCACACTAATTAAATTCCAGTTCATCCTTCATTGTGTTTATGGTAGTTGACAACTATTTTGTCAATACACGAAACAGTTCAGAAGTCTTCACACATGCAACGTGAGGTTTGCACAGCAGTAAATAACTGAACACCAAAACTGTTTCTTGTACAGAAAGAAAGCAATGCACAAAAATTCAATTACGTGAGATCGTGCGAGAAAACGCACGGCAAATAATATGTATACTCCGAAACGGGCCTTTCCAATCACCTACAAGTCAGCACCAAACAGAAAACTAATAATCCTTTCTACAAGATACTATCAATACTATTATAATCCATTAAACCTGCACAAAGAAAGTGTTCACAGTACATGAATACTGATGATACATACATCCCTACTGCTGTCAGAACCTATTAACATGCAGGCCTTAAATGCTGCAAAATCAGTTAGTCGAGTTATAGATATCGTTCTAGAAAAATAAAAAATGTACCGAAAACTGATTAAAATTATATGAAATTATATGTGACAAGAATAGTGTTCATATTAAAGCAGAAATAACATTTAAAAATTACACCGAACACAACACAACTGATAACGTGCTCGGAGATCATTTACCATACAAACTAATAGTGCATTTATGATACAGTAAGTTTATTTTTAAATATACGGAACCGCCAAATACTCTTAACCATGGCGTCTATCGAACAAAGAATCCCTCCATGACATACAGCAACTATAAAAATTTCCAAAGGCTTCCATGCTAATGAACTCGTTCTTATTAATACAGTGAAGATTGCTTTCTTACCGTTTGATTATGCTCCTGAAACGACCGTATAACACCTACGAAACCTCTTCTACTGCGAGCCTCGAACAAATCGCCACTCTCACCGGTACTCTAACGCTGAAGTCTCCAACGTTCCCTCGTTTATATTGTCCACCATTTGCTCACTCGCCCACAGAAAAACAAATGCTCCTATTGGTTAATTCAAACAGAAAGTTGTTCTCGATATTTCGATTGGCCGATATGAATCCACTAAGGCGGGATAATGTTTAAACGTGTCAAACATGAAAAAAAAAATACTACATGAGGCGGAATGAAATTAAATGAAATTAAATTAAAACGTGGTCGTAGGATCAGCTGCAGAACAAATAACACATGTAGCAAAAAGGGTCTGTCCAAACGCAACGTACTGTCATTTCAACAATAGAAATTAAAAAATCGGATAATGTATCGCGATGATGTATAGAATAGCGCAACCGGTATAGCGACTGACTACGGGATGGTCGGTCCGCAGTTCGAACCCCGGTGGGGGTCGAGATTTTCCCTATCCGTCCAGATCGGCCCCGAGGCCCACCCAGCTTCGTGTACAGTGGGTACCGAGTCGGTAAAGCAGCCGG
>JGI20169J29049_11449307_pt1 | contig 12786 bp, 9 predicted proteins | sample TergutNc150P1_FD_29049 | JGI IMG/M metagenome (IMG submission 29049) | reverse complement strand
CCCCATGTACTGAAATGATTCTATTGGCCGAAATTCAAATTTAGAAAACCCCATAGGCCGATTTTAATTTTTTGGAAAGTCAAATCTCATTGGCTGCGCTAATTCACGGCAGTACAACCCAAACTACATTAAAGGGACATTTAGGGGGTTTGCCCACTGGCACTTCCTACTGAATGAATTACGTCCTCAAAAGTTTCAAAGTCTTGGGTTTCACTCAGAAACACCGAGCTGCAAAACAACTACCAACTTGACAGGTGATGGATGTTCTGCCCAAGCAAAAGGTTTTGAATGTCTTAACAGCTCTCACACACTCCTTCTGTTTTATCTAGTTAGGTCATTTACAGCCAAAGGAATTTATCTCAAGGAAGCCCGTTCAGGGTTTGAAAGTGAATCGCCAGTCCATTTCAGGACTTGAACCTGAAATGCCGGTAACACCTGTAAAGCCTAAACACGTAGCAGGTGGTTAAAAATACATGTTGTATTCGACCGTTACTTTTATTGGTTTCTTGCATATTAACACAACCGAATGAGCAACTCATAACACTTGACACCCGTTCAAGCCCTGAAGTTGGACTATAAGCTTATTTCCTTTCTTGTATAGCTTCATAGAGTGTAGCTGATACGGTGGGGTTTTGAAAAGTAATGCCGCTTTATTTCTTTACTTAAGAGAAACTCATAAAAGGGTCCAAACTAAACTGTGTTCAATTCTTTAGACTTTCCCTAACCGGGCGCACGTACTTTAAACATCTGCCTCTACAGGGCCGTGATCTGTGCTTGTAAACATGGCGGAGTGTAAAGCGAGTATGTCAGTGCGATGAAACAGCGTGTATTGATAGAGTTCCTGAATGCAGAAAACGTGCCTCCGGTCGACATTCATCGGCGAACGGAAGTTTATGGACAGGTATATGTAGACATCAATACTTTTCGATATTGGGTTGTTCGTGCTCGTGATGGAAAGATTGAACAGGTCTCTCCGAATCCGAGCTAAAAGAAAGGCGCGGGAAACCATGAACTGCAACGGACGAGGCTCACCGAAATCGTGTGCTGAAAGCACGACTTCGAAGAATTCGCTCTGATATTGAGCAGTCTCGCCTTCGACATGAGAAAGCCCAACTGCACACCAGTGTGAGAACGACTGCAGAGATTCATCTCCTTGATTTCACCGTCTTTGAAACACCCAGCATATCTACAGTCTTGACTTGGCGCGTCAGAAATTCATCATCTGCCATAGCAGAAGGACTATCTTGGAGGAAACCACTATACGGCTGGTGAAGTCAAGAGAGCGTTTGACTTTTGATTTCTTCACCCAAATGCATAATTATATCGTGATGAAGTTGCGAAGCGACTTCGAAGATGGCTAAAGTATGTATAGTGCAAAGGTGATTATGTGGAGAAATTAGTGTGTGGAGGCCAATAAAGTGAAAGGAAGAAAAACGTTTTGGTTTCCTTAAAAATGTTTACCCATTTCAGTGTTAAAATTTAGAGGTGTCACTTTTCAGCACATCTCATATTTAAAAACAACCTTTTTTATGCAGAATTATCTATTTTAAGTCATACTGTTTTAGGGAATACTGTCTTATATATCGCATCATACGCGTATAATGACAAAATTTCGGGTTTCCGGGATCTGATTCTTTCTTATCTCAATTTTTGGGATTTTCTTCAAAAATATATACCAAAAAGAATTAAACAGGACACAACCACTGTTATTGGTATGAATTAAAATAGCTTCGTAGCTACTCACCTGCCCGCACGTGAACATCACGGCTGACAACCTGCCCCATCTGGTTCTGTGCCTTGCAGCGGTAGAGAGCCGTATGGATATCATGGCGGTAATGTTCCGCTGGGAAGGGCGGAAACACCAGGGAGCCATTTGGATGCACTAGACGTAAGTCTGGGATCTGTACTACGGGAGTACCGTCCCCCAAACTCCACGCCAGTTCGGGCGGGGGGCTCCCATGTGCAGAGCAGTCCACACGACCCCCTGAACTGTTTGAAAACTCCACACGATGAGGGGGTTCTTGTATGAACAGGGGTCCCTTCAAGTCCAGCGCAACGCTCCACACTGCAACACAGCACATTGGTAAAGATAAACGTGGAGCTCTCATGCGCTTAATTATACACCGGAATGTAAAGGCGTACGGCGGAGTGGAGGTATAGTTCCACTCATACATAACCTCTGTTTTGGATGAACGTAAGTGGTCAGGACCAAAAACCGGTAGGCCTATGGATGCTATGGAGAAGAAAATATGCTGATTGCCCGGTCTTTCAACACATAAGAGTAAATCACACTACAACAGGCCACGAAGGCTCACAGGCGAAATAGAAGTATTGCTCTACTCTTTCTTTAACCTGGGCACTATTGGGGTGGATGGTCGAAGCCACGCCGCGGCCTCTTTACTCCCGGAAAACATCGGGTAGTACTGAAGGCTGCGTGGGCTCCAGGGCCGACCTGGATGTGTGCGGAAAACCTCGCCCCAACCGGAATTCGATCCCCGGACCGTCCAGCCCGTAGCGAGTTGCTATACCGACTGAGCTATTCCAGCCCATCGTTCAGCACGTAACCTTATTTTTATACTGAATGGGTTTCTCAGACCTTACAGATTGAAGTCATTATGCTGGCAGAGCTTCAAGGAATGTCAAGCTCAAGTACTGGTACTTGCACCCCAGTGTTTAAACGACTGATGGGCAACCACAGGCTCTCCAGACTTAAGTCTAGTGCCAGTTGCAATTTCGAACACAACTTATGTTCCTCGTTAGAATTAAGGATAACATTTTAGTGATTTGGTGAAACTCACAAGCCTAGTTAAATCTGGTAAACGAATATTTATGTTCCATCGGGATTCGTGTATATAGCATGGGAAAACGTCTTATGTTGGAAACTTTCAAATAGGGGTAATGAGAAAAATTCGGAGCTGCAACTCCAAAATCACCCTTACACTTTCCAATCTAGGTTGGCTCTAGGAAGAACTAGTGACAGCGTATTTTAGTTATAAGTATATCGATTCAAATTCCGTGTACTTCTTAACAGCATATAAATGACTAAAAAGGAGGAAAGTTTTTACTGAAGTTTTTTCTTTCTTAGAAAATAATAAAGCCCTAAAAATTAAATACAATTCATTGCTCTGTCAAATTTAAGAACATTTAATAATAATTTCACACTTTTATCACAGAATATCAAATAATTTTTCCCTGAAAAATAAGACTTTTACTGCTAACAATAAGTTTGAGCTACGCGCAGGGTTTGTAGGTTTTAAAATGATCCTCGTGGAATGAAAGGTTGCTCCACACAGACTTAGACATTTATAACAGGACTATGCTGGTTAAAGGAAGGCATTCTTCACAGTTCGTAGGTGTGGTGCAGGCTAATTGAACATGCCAGCAATTCGTAACAAAGTGAGCCAAGCAATTTGCGACACTCTAGACTGATCTACAGGAACTAAAGCTTCACAATTTGCAGCTTTTTTTGACCTCCTGTTATTAAAGAATGTAGTATAGGTTACTTTCTTTTTATTATAACTGAAAATATTTGGAAAATTTATAAAAAAAATTCTTCGAAGTTTTGCATGAAGATATAGTACATATACTGTATGTTTCGAATGCATAGCAAATCATAACATAAGAATAGATAATAAAATATTTGGAAATGTGCCAGGGTTCCAATAAGCATATCTAAGAAGGTATCAATAAATCAGAATTGCAAACACGACTAAAAAGTCATATTAAATTCAGGCATTACATTTTGTGATTCTGTTCGAAATCTCTATTCTTCCCGTCTGGTATCCAAAGACGTAAAATTAAATTGTTCAAAACTGCAATTTTGTCTTGTTGTGTAGGAGGTGAAACCTGATCTACAACTCCAAGAGACAATCATATGTTACATGTGTGTAAGAACAGGATGTAAGGAGAATACTGGGTCGTAGGAGGGAGATGTGACAGGAGGTTGGAGAAAAGCGCATGATGAGAAGCTGTGTCACTTGTTCTCTTGAATGAAGACCTGTACATTATGACGATCAACAAAACAAACAGATATATGCTTGGAATGTAGAACGAATGAGAAGAGTAAGAGATTCATACGGAATTTTAGTGGAAAATATGAAGAAAGGGGCCATATGAATAAGAACCCATAGATGGACGTTAAGGGTTAAGCTGTGAGGTTGGGAAATGAATTCATTGGGCTCAAGGATAGTTGGTAGGCCGATGTGTGTATGGTACCGAACCTTTGGGTTCCACGCAAGGTGCAGAATTCTTTGAAACTCTGAGAATATGGCAGCTTTTCAAGACGGACTGTGTGAGCGTAGTTTGTTGAACAGGCAAGAATCAACTGACATTGATGCAAGCCAGGAGGGTCCTCGCTGGCCAGGACTGGTCACTCGGTAAAGAGACTAGTCACGGGTTAGAGGACAGGGGTATGGTTTACGGTAAAACGTGGGTTTTTGTGTCTTTGCTGTGTCCATTGGGGTCGTGTGGATACGGTGAATAATGCACCTATCCAATGATATTGCCTAAGTGAAGAAGTAAAATTATAGAAGACTGAGCAGACTGTTACAGGAATATGTATTAAGACACATATTAAAATAAATTATAAAAATGTCCGTAAAAATATAAGACAAACGTGGGTTTTTTAATCTAAGTTTTTAAACCCTGAAGAAATCGCCTCACCTTACTGGCTTACGCCTTACTTGATGGTTATTTACTGGCTCTCTGGAAGGTGGGAGAGGGGGAGGAATTCGATTTCTTTTAACAGGTGCTAGAAGATACATGAAGTCCTTAACATCGCGCAAGATCTGGTGGGAATGATACATCTTACTGGCTCCAGAGCTTTACTGGAAACAGAAGCACCCACTGGACTGTAATTGACTTGCACCTCTGATTCAGTAGCACATTAATTTGTGTATGGACAGTGGAGACAAAGTTTAACGCTGTGCTTCATTCCGTACTAAATACGGGTAATAGGACAGCTTCGAATTGTGGCTGTTTTCTTATTAGTTGTTGTATATATCTTTTTCTTCACATTTTCTATTTTACATTTTAAGCTTTCCTTTGGTGCACGCCAGTTCTTATAAAGGCGTGTTGCTAACTGCCAATGTATATTTCAGTACTCACAATTCACTCATTGCTTTTTGAAATCGAAAAACCTTACTGTAAATTTAATTATAACTGTCATAATATTTTGCTAGTATAGCGGTCAGCTGGTGATGCAGTCGGTATTTTTATTTTAGCATAATTTGTACCTCCTTTTGGCATAAACACTGATATACAAAGTTTCAATTTTTCCGACAAGCAGAAACGAATTGTGCCAATTCTTATGTAAATTGAGGTGCTGAACACGAAAATCATAATAAAAACGCTTCATTGGCTACGGTTTTCGAGCTATCGTCTCTTACCTGTACTACGTCATAAGTCGAAGGTTGCGTATAGCTCTAGTGCAATCGGGCCTTCTTCGCCTGCCGATTGAACGTTGAATTTGGAGAATCACGCATCAAGGTCCACCAATAATCAGCAAGCATTGATGGGCTCCATTTCCCTTTGTATCTGCCCCCCATTGCTGCAATGTCCTGGTGGAAACTATCACCGTGCTCGTCACTCACATAACCACGGTTCTCCGGAAAGAAGTACAGATAAGAACTCAGAAAGTGGTCATATCCTTTTGACATAGTGATGTGCCTTGTCTCTGTGGTCACACTCACACAGAAAGCAAGGAAATTTAGTGTACCCGAGCTGCAGTCCAAGCAAAAGTGCAATGACTTTCAGGTCAGGACAAATGTTCCACTTGCACGTATGTGTCATACTTTATGTATTGCGGTAACTGCTTCATGCTATCATCACTTTCTTTAATTCCAAATGCATGTGCAAAAGGAATGGAAGGTAACACATTCCCATTGTGCAGAAGAACAGCTTTAAGACTGACTTTGGACGAATCTATGAATAGCCTCCATTCATCCGAGCAGTGGCTCATGTTTAACGCTTTAAACAAGCCATCCACATCTTTGCATGCCACTAGAGTGCCCTTCATGGTGAAGAATTCTTCCAGATTTTTTTGGCGATAACGATTCAGATTCATTTTCACGCCTTCATCCAAATATTTCCATTGTTTAATTCTGGATGCTAGCTATTTGGTCTTTACCTTTGGCAGCTCCAAATCGCGTACTAGATCATTCAGTTCGTTTTGTGTAAGTTTGCGAGGTGACTCAGATGCTGGACCTTGAAAGTCTGGATCTGTAGGTTTTTCTTTGTGAGAACCTGTTTTCTCCGTGTCTTCCTCTTCCATCTCCGAATTCAAATTGTATTCTTTTTGTGGCTCCGACATGGGCAGATCTTCCCCATGAGGCACAGGTCTGATGGCAGAGGGTATATTTGGGTAGTAAATTCTCTGCTTCTTCTTTCTGTTCATACCACTTGTCACAGGAGGTGTCAAGCAAAAGTAGCAGTCACTGCTGTGTTTTGAGGGTTCCCTCCACACCACTGGAACGGCAAACGGCATTGCCATTCCCTTACGATTTATCCAGCCTCCCAGACGTATTTCACACGATTTTCACACAATGTGCGGCGCCCACTTCTTGTCTTGGTCACCCAATTTACACATGGTAGGCTTTCTTGATCAGAGACATTATAGAACGCCTCTGTGACGCTAACATCACTTCCCCAAACACATAATAGAACAGGTCCGCACTGTTCACACAAGAGCGAGACATCCTTTCCTACAGCTGTGCTTCTACAGACTGAAACTGAGGCAGTCTGGCGGCTGATGTAATGACCTTATCATGTGACCTTACTGTAGTCACAGCGTTAGTCACCCATGATTGATGACCTTTTCATGTACACTAGTCACATGGTTAGTCACCCGTGATTGTCATTTATGACTCAATGCCTAATTTGAAATCGGAACGCACTGTACATGAACACAGCCTCATGTATCTTCGAAACAAGAGCTAAACAACAATTCTTAATATCATATTCGTGTTCAGCACCCACGAAATAGCCACAAAAGACATTTCATCAATGCTAGTTTTAGGCTCTAGATCAGTGTCATTAAAATAAATGTTGGCGTTACAGTGCAATAGCATCTTCCTAACGATCTTGGCTCTATTAATGGGATTTGCCCAGGTAACTTCTAATATTATGTTGGCGTCTGGTTGATGCATTTCCCTTTGTTTGTTTCACATAACGAACAAGTGGGCAGGTAGCAATGAGGTCAGAATTATGAAATAAAATTACTAAATATTAATGCAAACATTTGTTTTAATAAGCACTATTTATACAAGAAAACTGGGTCCAATTATGCTAAAATAGAAATACCCAATACTTCACCAATTGCTCAACAAACTAGCAAAGATATTATGATCCTTAGAATTAAAGATAAAGCAAAATATTTTACTTCACAAACAAATATTGAATTCTGAATTACGTAGTAATAATTCGCAATTAGGAACACACATTTACAAGAACCGGCCCATGCTTATGTAAACCTGTGTGACGAAAAAGAAATATGCAAAGTTAATAACATATTAAGGCTTTCATTGTGTCAAAACAAAGAGGAATTCTTCAAGCAAATATAAAGGTCTGGCTATTTTATTTAAGCCAAGGAGCTACCAGGCCTCAGAAATAACTCCCAGCGCTCAGGATGAGTTACCAGCATTCCGAATGTTACCTCAGACCTGGATTTAATACGTTGTTAATAATAGAACACAGAGCGCTTACCATCTTACGAACACTTTGATATTCTTGCTATCGTCCTTTACAATTTGCAGTCTTGTTATACGTTATTATGTTCGGCAGTTAGCGGTGGGGAAAGGCGCAGGAAAGACTCTGGATCTACAGTGGCTATCAAGACCTCTTTATTCAGGGGTAAGGTCAGTGCAACGTGAAGCTGGCCATTTAATTTCATACATTGCCGAGGGTTAAGAATGAGAAAAGTTTCGTCTCCTTTCCCCAATTTTTATTTCTGTTGTTTCACAAAACGTAAATTATTTATACGTAATTTTGCTGAGTATTGTAACGTTACGTTCATCATATCCCTTCACATTACATTCTATGCCAGATCCGCTCAATACAGAGGTCACGGCAAACATGTGCCTGCGACAGACCGTTATGTTGCCCGCAAAGGCTTTTGAAACGAAGAAACGTCTTTTAACCCTTTCCCTGGCACAGCCGAGACAGAACAAGGAAGCACGTTTCAAAATTCATGAGCTGTTTATTTATAGAGACATAATTACATTATTGATTCCTTTAGTAAAGTATGCTAAAAATTGCCTCACTTTCGCCTAGGTTCTGACTTACGATTGTTAAAATTTTTTTTTTTCATTGTTATCATATTTTAATCCACATAAAATATAAACAAATACACAGATAAAATTAAACATATAGTTAAATGTACACTTTTTTTATTCTTCGTTCTGTTAAATGAATTTCATGTTTCCCGCATGCAGACCAAATTTTTCCGAAGTTTCCCGTACCACATGGAAGACTGAGCATGTCTGCTGTACGTTTATACGTTGATATGATGTCATGAAATACTCGATACATACCAGAAATCACAGCACTCGTTCCTTGTCTGTGTGTGAGGTAGCAGCCCGCAGACTGGTAATCCTGATTGAGACTTTTGTTGTCTTATAGAACAGATACTTTTCTTTTTTCCGTCAGTTACTTCCGGCAAATGCCGTGAGAATTCTTCAAACGAGAACACGGCTGTTTCCTTTCAGATTTCTTTCAATTACTCATTATTCATCCTGTCATTCGAATTCCTAAGAGTAAAATTAAATAAACAATACAACTGATTTTATGTTACTCATAACGTGCATATTTTTACATACTACATATTACACATTTTTACATATTAACCTATAAATACACCCAATAAAATACACAAAATACGAATCATAAAATACAATTCATGACAAGGATCAAATTCGTAGATGTTTCGGCACCGGAGTGCCATCTTTAAGGAGTCTAATAGAACAAAGGAATACAAGTTCAACATGCTAGTCTAGATATCATTGTTATGTATTTATTTTATGATTTTCATTTTATTCAGTGCATTTGTGGATTAATATATTGAATAAATAAATTTAAGTCACGTATATCCGTAAAGCTAAAATATCTGAAGGTTGACCCTGGCTTGAGGTATCTTCGGGTTCAACCGCAGTCTTTCCAGATGGCTGCTATCAGAGTGCCTACAGTTTACGTAATTTGACTACTTCTGTCTTTAGGTACAAAACTCCCAGAACACTGCTTTTATCTGCGAGGAGGAAAACTCCCAGAAGAATGCATTTATCTTCAAAGAAAGAAGCTCCTAGAAGAATGCTTTTACGTATATTTAAAGCAACAGACTCCCAAACGACTCCTTTAATCTGCAAGGAAGACAACTCCCAGAAGAATGCATTTATCTTCAAAGAAACAAGCTCATAGAAGAATGTTTTTATATTAAAGCAACAGACTCCCAGAAGACTGCTTTTATGTTCAGGGTAGAAACGTTCCAGTAATGTAAGAATCAATTCATCGTGTTGATTTTTTATGTTAACTTCGGTAGGAAATTATTCAGTACCTGTATGTTGAGACGGACGGCCCACGGAGAGAGAGAAGGTGAGGTTCTGCAAGATATTACGTCGATTCTGCTGAGAGGTGAGAGGCCGTGTCGGGAACTTGATGAAAGTTTTCATATGAAAGGCAGGGGAATCACAGGTTGCTGTTATGTGAGGAGTCTTTATATAAAACAATTACGAGTTGCGTAAAGCTACCCATGGGACAGGGGGACCGACTTGCATTTTGTATGACTGTAATTCTATATTCATGAGACGTTAGAGATATTTGCGCCAGCTGGCTTATTTGATTGAAAATCTATATAACGTTCATCCCACTGGAGTTCACTCTACACGGCGTGTATGTGTTCGTATATATGCATGTATCTCTTCTGTGTAACACAAGATTATCCCACCACCGAATTCACACAGGAGTTGTACACCTTGAAACTCTAAAAACTTTAGTTGTGTTTAGGATAAAAACAGCCTGTAAATGATTTTGTATGAGTATTATTTCAGTTATTTTGTGAATAAAGGTGATTTATATCTTTATTTGCAGTCTTTTCATTTTCAATTCCTATCATCCGGAGCCCTAACTTCCTGGAACCCTTAGGGACTGGGTTACTTTACCCTTTACCCTACGCTAAATGGCACAGAATGGAAGACTGTGTGTTTTGACTAACAGAGTTGAAGTTCATGTCAAAGGTAAGAATAAGAATAGCTGCAAAACGCGAGAAGGAAGCACTACACAGGAATTCAATTTCGAAGTGAATGAAAACATTCAAAGAGGATAATTCTAAGACTGACAGGATACGAAGTGGAGGCCCGGGTCTTTAGGAAGACTAAAGCATATACAGAAGCAGCTTTGTGCTAAGCCCACGGATAAAAATAAATGGGCATTAACCCTTATCCTGCTAATGTGGAAAATAGGGTGAGCTCCTAATAATGCCAGCAAATGGCAGATGGGATTTAACTTGGTGTTTAAAAGGTTAATGGAAAAAAACACTGCTAAAATAAAAGCGCACAAAATTCTCAGAGTAAAATTGCATCGGAGGCCTTATTAGGATCAATTTCAACAAATATTGCGGGTAGAGGGCTACCATAGGTGATTACGTTTATTTTGCCAGTTTATTGAAAAAGCTTGAAACGATACTTCACACCTCGACAGTTACCTTTCCTTGATGAAGAAATAAGGGGTACCTGGCAACTTTTTCAATAATAATTAACTACGGTAGCCCACTTTCCCGCAATATTTGATGCATTTGATCCTTATAAGGCATCCGATACAATTTTACTCTGAGTATTTTGTGCACCGTTGTTTTAACAGTGTATTGCTCCAGTAATGCCCATTTATTTATATCCGCGGAATTTGCATAAAGCTTCTTCTACATAAGCCACAGTCTCCCCGTATAACCCCGGCCTTCCACTTTACAGCTTGTCTATCGCAGAATTAGTCAACTTGAATCTCTTCATCCACTTCGAAACTGAGTTCCTGTGTGGTGCTTCCTTCTCCTGTTTTGTAGCAATTCTTCTTCTAACCTTTGACATGAACTTCAACTCTGTTAGCCAGAACACACAGTACTTCATTTTATGATATTTAGTGTAGGATGGATGATAGGAATTGAAAATAAAAATAGAATAACAACAAAACGCCCCTTAATAGAATTCCGAAAATACTAAAAAAAAACTACAGACCGACAGGCAGAAGGAACCAGGGGAGACCATTAAAAAGACTTATGGATGTGTGAGACCGGAACGGGTCAACCAATGGCCCAACTCCATGTTAGCTAGATTATGAAGAATATGATTATGAATAGTCTACAAATAAATACAAATATAAATAATTACTCATTCAAAATAATTTACAGATTGTTTTTATCCTAATCATAAATAATGATATTATAATCTGTAGATAGAAAGGACTTCACGAACTCCGTGTTACTAATACGATAATTCGGAAGGGCAAATGATATATCGGTAAAATCGTGGGCGTATATTCGGCAGATGGTCTGTTCGAATCATGACCGGGAAACAGACTTTCCTGAGACTGTTGCTGTTTCCCTCAGCACCTCTAAGAAAATTCCGGGCAATTATACCACAACGACTACTTTCAACATCTATTTCTGCATCATCTTTCACGAATCACCACCTATATAGTCCGCGATACTGAAAGCTTGACATCTGCAGCAGTCACCATTAATATAGGCTGGCGGCACTGACAGATGTACTAAACTACGCCACCCACTATCTGCGAGTATATAGGATGAGAAATTAAGTGTTTCATTAAACTACACCAGACACATCTATTATAGGGTGAGACACCGACAGTTTTGCCAAACTACACTAGTCACCATCTGCAGTACACAAAGAGGTTGAAAGAAGGACAGCTTTACTACAATACACCTGTCAACACCTACAGTATACGCACAGGTTGAGACACTGATACCTCATTAAACTAACAAGTCACCATCTACATTGTCTGAGACGCTCACAACTTCATGAAACTACACCAGTCACCATCTATACAGGCCGAGACACTGACACCCTCATTCAAATATACCAGTCACTATTTACATATGTTGAAACATTTAACGGCACCAGACACATCTATTAGAGAGTGAGACACTGACAGTTTTACTAAACTACATCAGTCACCATCTGCAGTTTATAGGTTGAGACCCTGACATCTTCATTAAAATGCACCAGTCGCCAGCCATATAGGCTGAGAAACTGACATCATTAAACTACACCAGTCACCATCTACATATGTTGAGACATCAACACCTTCATTAAACTACACCACTCACAATCTATGTAGGTTGAGACACTGACATCTTCATTAAACTACACCAATTATTGCCCATATTAATTATGACACTACCTGCAGCAAAGAACTAAATCAGCCGACATCTACTTAGGTTGAAACAGAGACACATTCATTAAAACTACACTATTTTACAACCTGTATTATTTCAGACATTGTAATGTTCAAAATTACAGGTGATTACTTTGGTCGATAACTTCGAAAACTTGTTTCACAACGCTTGCCCCAGTTACGAAGTAAAGAATGTAGGAAGAGACCGTCGTCTTGCCTTGCAAATTCATGGCGTCAGCGCGACCCATTTATGTTCCGCGTATACCATATATGGAAATTCTGGTCAACTGGGGAGCGCGATTTACCAAAACCCCCGGAAGTCGCTGCGGTCATCAAAAGGCCTCTATTTAAACTCTCACCCCAGCGACACTGATTCATTCGAAAACCAGCCTC
>JGI20169J29049_11449313_pt1 | contig 12838 bp, 10 predicted proteins | sample TergutNc150P1_FD_29049 | JGI IMG/M metagenome (IMG submission 29049) | reverse complement strand
TTTTAAGCCTGGTGAAATACCTTTTAACGGAAAGGGTGCATTTGCAAAGGCATTAATCATGGTCGGCCTTCTGTTTGTGATGCACCTTTGGGCCGTGTTCGGGATTGCTTCCATCGCAGACCACAAACATCAAAGCGTCGAACAAGCCTTGATTTTCAGCTACTTAAGAAAACCTTTTCCAAATTCCTGCATAAGCATTTACATGTAAAAAGCAAAATCTTCAACTGGTTCAGACACTGGAAACATAAGATTTGGAAGTGCGATACGAACTCTGCAGAGAGATCCTAGCCAGGACGGAAAACGACAAAGACTTGCCCGCGAAGTTCACTTCTGTGACGAGGTGGCGACTTCTCACATCAAAGAGAAAGTTAATTGGCATATTGTCCGTTTTTGGAGAACAGAAGTTAATGCAGCAGAAGTGATTTCTGTTCTGTGCTATTTCAAATGAGAATGTTGATGCCACCTTCCTCTTCTTGGTAAACACCGTCATAGGTAACTCTTACCCAAAAGTGATTACCTTACGGCTGCTAAACCATTTGGAAGAAGATGACTTTATCCAACCAGCTGAGACGTCAACTCACTTTCATATGGCCGCTGCGAATCACATGAGAGAGCACCCTTCGGGAGATGGATCGTTCGTACGGGAGCCAGTGATTTCGTGTGGTGCATATGGCCGCCAATATTGTCAGACCTCCCAGCCTCCTGTACAATGGGAACCGGGGCATTTTTCCCATCGGTAAAGCGGCCGGAGCGTGAGGCTAAGCACTCATCCCCATCTAGTATAGAGGTTAAGAAGGAGTAGACCTATACGTCCATTCTCTTTATATGTAGTCATGGACCGTGTGCGGAAAACTTTGCCTTTAAAAAGATTTCCAGTTGTATTTAATATTAAAAATGAATGCTTAGAGACGTGATCAGTGACAGGCAAATTAGGGCATAAATTAAAACTTACTCTAGGCATAAGACGAGCCGCATTTCATACACATGAACGTATGGGTATAAAATATTTTCAGTGTTAAAATAATTGGAACTAGATATTTTTTTCCGGATTTTGTGTACATATTCGACACAGTCTACGAACACTGATGCGGAATTGATACGAACACGTGTATCTTACCGTGTTAGAGTCTATAAGTAGTCTTTGTATTAATACTTTTCAATAAAATCTCACTATTACTTACGTGGTCTCAATAATACAGAGGGTGTAGTTAAAGAGCTGCACGGTAGAAAAAAGTATAAAAGGACCTACGCCTCCTTACGTTATCAAACTTCACCATCTAAAATCCCATAGACACTTAAATAATAAGCTCGCGACCGTGTAATATATTATTTTCCGATACTGAAAGTAAAAACAAGCTATCAGTGTAAGCTTGCGCAGTGTAAACTCCTACCGTTCTCGATCGAATGAGCCTCGGACTAACCTGTACCCGCTGTTGAGGCAGTTGTGGGAAATTTCAAGCCCTGTGATGTGTGCCTGTGGACAGAAACACTCTCCAGTAACTAATAAGTTGGTTTTGTAGTGGTTAAAACTATAAAGTTTAAAGCCACTCTGTTCTGCGTAGCTCCATACCAGATCAGAAGTCATTAACTTTGTTGTGTTATATGTCCCTAAAATTAGAAGTGCGTTTTGTAGTTAATACGCTTGTCCTACTGTTTACTGACTCAGACCACATAACGAAATTTCGTCTATATATATGTTAACGTGACTCTGATCTGTAGATCGACAGCAGTTCTTATTAGAGGAAGACGAATTTAATACACATATACAACTATCCAATCCTATCCACTTTGAAATACATTTGGTTTTCCATTACCTCAGTGTACTGTGCAACAAGTCCATTGTGAGCGCGCTTCTTTGCTTAGCAACCGTTTAATCAATGAAGTGATCACGATGGGCGCCATTCAAGTACAGGACAGAAAACTGGTTAATATAAACATATATTCGTAAGAGCATCACAATAAATAAACAATAGTCTATCGTTCCTCTACAGACTATTTTATGAAAACACTGGGACATGAGGCAGAAAAACAGGCAGGCGGAAAAAACTGCACAATGAGCGTGTAATAAATCGCAATTTTGTTGGTCATTAAACGAAAGAGAGTGAAGTAGACTGGGCATGTAGCAAACAATGTGAATTCAGAAAAGACCTGAGAATTGAATAATGGGATAATAACGCATTTTAGAGGAGTATGGTGTAAAGGTGGGGACTGGATTGAACTGGCTCAGTAGTGCAATAATTGTGGGAGTTTTAGAACACGGTAATGAACCTTCGTTCTTCCATGATTGTAATGATTTTTTATAGTCTCAGTAGTGTACTGAAGTTGCATGCTAATGCTGCCGTTTTTATGTAGAGTTTGTATGCTACTTCGATCCTATCCTTACTGCCTTTTTCACTCTAAGGAAGAGAGTATAGATTTCGTGAGCCTTGCTGTAGGACAAGTCGACCTATCGTAAATCAATACGAACAGCCATATTTGCCATCATTCCGTTTCACGATGACTGTCAGTAGTCTGGCGGCCTTTTCCCGGAATTAATCTCACGCATTGCCAGAGGGATGTTGGTTATTTCACTGGTGAAAGTGACACTGAGAAAATCTCGTTAGTTTTACCACAAATCAGATTACATTCAGCTTGACGTTTGCCTGTCTGTGCATAAATACTACACACTCTTTTTAAGAAAGTTCAAGTAACTGAGCACGGCCTTATTTCTAAGTACAGCAATTGAGTGAAGTATGACAGGCTCTTTCAAATATCCTAGTGATGGCGTGTCTATTACTTAGCGCCGGGGTATTGCACACTTATCGTCTGCACTAACGAACCCATTACGATGGCCGTAGAAATAAAAGAAATTGTGCGCACAGATATATCCTGCTGCTGCGGAAGGAAATAGGAAAATACGAATAAACGGGGAAAGATAATCCTGGGAGACCGAAGAAGGAAGTAGAACACCCAGAAGCTTTTTGTACTGATTAAGCTGTGGCAGTCGTTCAATGTTTGGAAGTTTTTAACCTCAAGTTGGTTATTCCCAGTCCCTCCAGACCAGTGTTCAGACTGGTTCCCTTCTTTCCACTCTAAATTGTTCCCAGTCTCTCCAGACTAGTGTTGGGACCGGTTCCTTTCTTTCCACTCTAAATTTTTCCAAGTCTCTCCAGACTAGTGTTCGGACTAGTTCCCTCCTTGCCACTCTACATCTTTCTCAGTCCCTCCAAACCAGTGTCTTGACTGGCTCCCCCCTGTCCCCCGTACATTTTTCCCAGTGCCCCCGGACCAGTGTTTGGACTGCCTCTTTCCATTCCACTATACATTATTCTCAGTCTTTCCAGACCAGTGTTTGGATTGACTCCCTACTTGCCACTCTCTATTTTTTCAGTCTCTCCAGAACTGTGTTTGGACTGGCTCCCTCCTTGCCACTCTATATTGTTCCTAGTCCCTCCAGGCCAGTGCTTGGACTGGCCCCCTCCTTGCCGCTCTAAATTTTTCCCAGTCCCTCCAGATTTGTGTTCGGACTGGCTGCCTACTTGTCACTCCACATTTTTTCTGACTAATGCATTCAGCTATCAGAGACATCAGTGTAAACTCAGGACAAGGGATGTTAGTAAATTTTCAAAATAAATTCATAGTGACTCGACAAGTGATCTATCCACTTGCAGGAGCAAAATCGCAACCTCTATCAAATTGTGTAGAATTTGAGATTCTCGCGACAGTGAACATTAGAATTGCGGTGTTATGAAACGTGGTTATGCAGATGAGGAAGAGGCATCAGTGTTTCGAAGGAACGTCCAGCGTCCATTTTCAGGGTAGAATAGCTGTGTTACTTCTACCATGAATATACAGACAGTAGGCCCCTCCGAAAAATTAGTACTAAATCACCAGTCCACATGGCAACACACCCTTTGCCAACTTGGTTACTTCACTCGGGAAGGAGATTCTACACGAGCTGAAGGTAATTTGTACCTTATCGCTACGATAGTAGAACCACCACCGTGCCCGTAATAAAAGCCTATAATTTATTTATTAGAAATAAGATAATAAGAAAGGCGTAAGTTAATTAGCCACATCTATTACGTGATAATGTCAATTCACTAAACGCCAAGCTACATTAATTTCTGATTTTCAACGTTAGAAGCCTACAACAATGTTTGTGCTAATAAATCGAAGTACAGAACGTATTGCCAAAGTAGCTAGCGATGTTTGTTTCCTGTTCATAGGGAAATGGAATCGTTCTGTGCCCGTAGTGTGGTGTATAATTTCTCAGAGAATAAAACTGATGTGCTGGGGAACAAAACTCGCACCGCGGTAAGGGCTAACTGAAAAGGAACACACAGCGACCAGTGTTACACGCAGTATTCATTCATTCTGTAGTCTATCTTACGACAGGTACATAGCCTCTTCCAAAGCGAGTTCTCCACAGAGTGCGGGCTAGTGCTTCCTCTTTCTAGGTCAAGTGTGCTCTCGTTCACATAAGGTCCTCCAGTAATTGCTTACGTCTTCTTCCTCGTCTTCCCAACACACCTACCCTTCCTTCTGCCTTACCTTCAATAACGTGTTTTAGAACACAGTTCCTACGCAAGATGTGACCAGTCCAGTTAGTTTTTTTTATTTACCTAGGATACACCTTCCCACTTTGACGCTACGTAATACTTCATTTTTCACACAGTCGGTCCATCTGATCACAATGCAAGAATGTAAGGTATTTCTGATATACTTTCCGCACTGTCCAAGTTTCAGCACAATACAAACCACAGGTGTAGAAATTTAGTTGTTTCTACCTTAAAATTGAAGATGAGAAGAGGCTTCTTCTTGTGGAACGCTGCTTTGCCATCGACACCTTCTATGTAATCTCATGCATGCCTCTTATATCACTTATTATGCTACCAAAATAATTATAAATAAATGATGAAAAAATATTTCACATTCTCCAGTTGTGCTTTGTCTAACATGATCTGTATTGTGGATGGCTGCCTTGAGATTCTCATTACCTTAGTTTTTTCCACATTTCTTTACACTCTGTATAGCCTCTCCCACAACACGATTAAGACTACAGGTTTTAGAGGGTGATGATAAGTTGTGGTGTTTGTAGCCTCTTTAAATTTTATGACAAGAATAAGACACAAATAATGCAGGTTTTGAGTTTTTCGCTTCGTTAAGGATTGATATTGTGGTCTTCTTTGTTATGACAGAGGGTAGTGTAGTAAGTGCTTACCAGCGTTTCACTGAACATGTCATCTCCACTTTCAATGTAGTCTAAACATAGAACATTCATGGCATTATGCAAGAAAGTTATCAATTTCACTTTCTTCCCGCAAAATTAAATCTACCACAGGAAGGCTGACGTTAAGAATAGATAGGCCTGTTTCAATACTAGTGGTCTGATCTGTACCTAGGCAAAGCAGGTGCCGCCGAACAACAATGTGTTTTGCAAGACTTCGGATGCGCGACACCCATTTGTTGTCATTCATCCATGACAGCGCATCTAAATCAGCACCTACGCCTACAGTTCCAGTCCAGCTCTGCGTAGAATTTGATGGTTTACATAAAATTATTCGCAGTGGACGGCCGATGTTAGTTCAACGCTGAGTAGTTGTAATGGTACAGGGTACATATATAAATTTGCCTATATATTATATCTGGCTTCATTTTAGTTTCTTTGCTGGGGTTAGAGAAACTCAGGGGCAATAACATTACGAAAATGCAACAGATGGTGTTTGTCGTCAAAGGGGTTGCGATATATACGTAAAAAATTTAATGTAAAGAAAAATGAGGAAAGGAAAAATAGGAATGACAATCGGTGGGAGAAATGAAACATTATGAGAGGGGGTTAAGGATAAAGATGCTTACGTTTATAAGAAACTTGAGTTTTTAACAGTTACATATAAATTAAAGTATTGCACCAAGGAATGGGAACGACAAATTAAGCACTTCAATCTATCTGCCTTGCGTAATGGACGATTTTCTTTTGTATGTCTTCCAGCATATAGTTTCGCTAGGATCAATATCCTGTATGATATTACGGAGGTCTCGGGTTTGTAATAGGCTTGAAAGTCATTATTATGTCCTACTATTTCAGTAGTATTCCTCAGTCTAATCAGAAATACTGTTAATTGAAACTTTAAAATGGGCCACAACTACCTCCATTTGGCCCATTCCACCTCAAACACAATTTTTCTTGATGATAAATAACTCTTTGCATTTGATACAACATGGATTAATAAATTACTAATCTTAGAACTGCGTTGGGAAAAAATTCTTTTCGGGTTGCTTGTTGTTTTTTTGTGTTTGCCATGTACGTTTCGGTATAATATATTAAGTGTTCATTTCCACATTACCTGCGTCTTCTTATAGAATATCATTATTCCAAGTGTAAGAAGTAGGCCACGACTTGTTTCTCCGATTACCCTCAACTTGGTAAAGCCTGTGCATTCGGTACACTTCTTAGATGGCTCCAGTTCGAAACTTGAACTTGAGGGTCCAGCTGTTGCTGTACGTTACTCTACTTTAAATGTCTGGCTACTCTGAGGGTCTTTATGTGACTTTCGTCAGTCCCTCCAGGCTAATGCAGGATTGTTACCTTAACTATTCTACAATTTATTTGTTACTCATCTTTTCCATTTCGTTCTGTACTCGTCTGTAGACCTTACATTTTCTACTGCAAGAGTCTTTAAGTGAATAAAGAAAAGAATACGCGAATAAATATAATCTCTACCTGCCCCTTGTGTTCGGAAATTCTCCAATTTTAGTCAAAACTGCAATGAATGCTGTAATGAATACATTTGTTCCAATTTTCCTTTATCTGTCTAGACGATATACAGAGAGTAAATACCTCTGTGTCGGTCGTCAGTAGCAATTTCCAGATCCTTATGAACACAGTGACACTCCACAACTTCTCCAGTTGATAGACCATTGTAAATATAATTGTTATAGTTTTATAATCAAGTTGTAATTAAATGTGCCATCTACAGTAACTTGAAAATTTTTGCATTTTGCCCGCGCAAAACAGTTACGTGTTTTATAGTAAACCGCAATCGTTTACTCAGAGTTTTTTTTATCGGGAAGACGCATGTGTTTTTGTGGAATTTAACCTGAATTTGATATTAGGGCTTGAAAGGGTTAATGGGACTGTGGTTACATTTAGGTTTTTTATGTATCTGCGTCTGAATGTACTCAGACCTCCCCATATAACACACAGCCCTTAGCGGAGGAGGAAGGGTGGGAACGAATCAATGTGCATACTGTGGCTGCTACGTTCCGATAGGAACGTGGTACTCCGCAGCGTGCCTCTGTTAAGATCTGTTCACAGTAGTTGCCACTGCAATAAAATGCACATTGAAAAAAGCAGGACGCTTTTCGATTTTGTCACCACTGGTGTGCACGAAACTAACCCGTTATATAAGCAGCGGAGGCATGGAAAGGGTACTTTCACTATACTCGCCGAGGTATAGAACGGTGTTAATTTTTTGCACGTAATACGTGCACCACAAATTTATGTTTGTTAGTAAGAAATTATGATTTTGCACCCTATAGTTTACAGACCGCGGAGCAGCAGAATAAAGAAGTGGATCCACGAAATACTGAAGTCTACCGAGGTGGGACATTCATTAAAATATATAGGCTAAGATGTTTGGTGCAAGGGATGCGTATCTAACAGCGAAAATAATCGTAAAGTGGATGCATTTCACTGAAGCTGAAGTTGCCGGTTCTGACTCTTCAGAAGATGAAATCTTTTCGAGCCAGCCTGAGGCCACACGCGAAATCTTTCTCTCCTGTATCGTGGACCAAAAACCGCTATCAATCGAGAAAGTATCTCAAGTCTATCTCATCTGACAGTTTAGACGTACAAAAATTTCATTACCTGGAACGATGGGAATAATATCCTTCATGTGTTATTTGAGATCCTCCTATCAGCGTTGATGAAGGCTCCAGCCTTCAGGGATTTAATGACTTGTGGGGTGATATTTAGGCTACAGCCTGCTGACGTCTCGAAGCAGCTTGTTCCCTTCAGTTTCAGATGGTCCAGCAAGAGTAAGCTGTCCATCCGAGTCAGAGAAACAGAGTGATCTTAGCGACTGATGGTGAGTCATTCAGCGCGTCAGTTAGTCTGTCTGGTTGTTGAGTTCCTCCTAAAAATTATGATTAATATTGGCAGGTGATTTACAAATGTAGGGTCATTGAGTTTTGTGGAACTGTCTCTAGCGATATAACGAGTCTGTCTCTTGTGACAAGGCACAGTATTTGTCTGTTGTTTACACTCAAAATCTCCAGCTTATAACCCTTTCACGATACACAAAATTTACTGTTACTGCGTCCGGTACAGTCTATATCGCTACCCCACACCTTACACTTCTATCGTAAGGATGGCTACTATTATGTAATCACGATGGTGGAAGATTTAGAAGTCGAGATGCACGGCTACGTCACTGGATGTAGGCGAGTTTTCCCTTTCAGGGCTTCCGCTCCGGTAGTACCGGTCTCAGACGTTGCAGGAAGAACACTACACGTAAATAGTAGAAACAGATACTGTGAATATATTGTATGAGTTATAATAAGCATACAGATCTTAGTAGATATCATTCTCTGGTAAAATTCAGACACACATGAAAGGCATGGCAGATACTTTCATGTGTCTTCTGCCCAGGATTTTGACTTCCGAACCACAATGTTTGTCTATTAAATACCCTCCAACTACTCTCTCATTACTACCCTCCAACTACTGTCTCCTTACTGCATGACTACCGTCGCATCACCTATTTCGTGTTCCATGGTGACAATCCCGATACTCGTGTCTTCGACGTCTGTGACTGGTTGGCAAACAAAAGAGTCAACTGTCGTTGGCTGATAAATCCTTTCAGGTAACATTGCAAAATTCTGGCTGTTTACAATTATATAAAATTTACATGGGGAAAAAATTATATAGAGTAAAGCTGACGAAGTCATTCATTGCTTCTGTTCAAAAGTCGGTAAACCATAAATTTGTCAACGCGAAATTTGGAATCGTTTAAACTAAACTACCAAATGGTCTGGTATCTTGCAACAAATGACATCACGGCTGAAGAGAAACAAGCGAAATTCGAGAAGGTTATAAGGTTATTTTCCAGTTATGATATAGGCACAGTGCACAGACGAATATATGCCCTCCCACTATAGTTAAAAAAACTGCAGAATATTTTCATTCATGGGAAATTCTTCATAAAGTTTTTTCTGGCAAACCGCTCCAACCTGTCATACACATCCCCTGTCGTAGTCTCGGGCATTTGCCAACAGTGTTTTCTGCGTTTCATCCCGGCGAGAACCCGTTTTCTCGAAATTTCTTGCGAAGTTGTGTCCAGTGTACTTAGTTGGCATGTTGCGCCCACCAAATTTTTTCCTGTGTTCCGTCTGTATCACACGGTGTGAACCGGTAACCCAGTAGGTTTGCACAAGGAACACACGCTTCTGCAAAGTGTACGACATGATGCAGCTACTGTACGAAAGTGATGGTCGCGCGAGATATTAAATTTTCAGCTGCCCACCAACTAACTTGAACGAGACGAATAACTCACGGCTGGACACGACAGAAAATGCCCGGAAATTTGCAAGTAATTTGAAGGTAGTCGGTGCTACCATTCGTGATCTGTATCTAAATATTTCAGTTTCTTTCCACATGAAAGAACCTGTATATGCAATCAAAATCTGTTATAACGACATCGACAACTCGTCCACAGCGTCAAATAAACTGTGATACCAATTAATTGTTTATAAGTCATTCTCCTCGGTTATAAAGTTACTCGTTTATAACGACGCAAGTTATTCGGCCCTTTTCATTACACTATAAAAAAGTTTACTCCTCTATATAACAGCACATCCGAAAATACGTAAATGTGCAATGACGAAGCCAACCAGAATCATCATAATTGAAATAAATGTATGTTTGGACCATATGCAGAAATTATTAACAGCTTAAACTTGTTGACGGTCAAACATACAATCATTCAAATTAGAGTAGGTAGAGTATGGCATAATTTTCTGTGCAATCTTGCATTGCCGGAGGATCTCTCTGTATGCAGTGTAAACTCTAGAGAACCTACTGTCAAAGAGTGGAGGTGAATATAGATTTTCGCGAGATTTACTGTGCCTAGATATTCAAACAGCGCATTGATTCTTATTATGTGCGTCTGTTAGGCACGTCGGAAGTAGCGCCCAAATTTTAAGGAAAAATTTCTCCCTTATCCTAAAAAAGCAAATGTCAGGAAGAGCGAACTAAAATATGTCATTTGCCCCAACGAGTTCGGAAAGAAACTCGCCTCCGTTTGTGTACAGATCAGCAGGAAATTATTATAGGCATCTGTTGTACACTGCGTATAACTTACGCTTGTTGAGCTACATTGGCGCTGAGTGGAGAAAGCTTCCCCAACCCCGTTACGTTTATACAACGGCATCATACCCCAGAAGACAGGAATCTTCAGTTTTCTTCCTCACGGAGATATTTCAGTTTCGACAATTTCTTTGTAATCAACAAGAAACAACTTCAAGAGATGGAAAATATGGTAAGGGGTCATGGTGGCATAATTTCACATAATGATAATATGGAACATCATACTGTATACTAGCAAGATTTTAAATCTGCTCATTTAAATTTCCGTTTCTTTAAATTCCACCTTTACACGAAAAGCTCCAGATGGTTTGTGGTAAGCAGCGTGGAGAGTAGGCCTAATTGTGCAATTTGTCGGCCCACAATTTCACGCCGAAAAAGTTAAATTCTGTATATAAATTGGAATACATTGCAGACATGTTCACTTGAGCTCTTCGCTTTTCTGGGATGAAATGCAGCATAGGTTGAAAGTTGCTTACCGACTTTTAGCTACAAATTATCGGCCCCATCTTCAAGGGCAAAACGGTCAAAGTCCTCAACTACACCGCGGCAGAAGCCTGAAATCTCGCATATTTAAAATTATTTTTTTATTTATTTATTTCCTTCTATTCTCCCAGTTTCTTTTAATTTTCCACGATCACCATCCTTCACCAAACCTGTGTTTCATTTTTAGTTTCTCATATCTAGCGATCCTTTATGATGGATTATATGCCCACCCACTTCTAATTGTACTTATGAGCAAAGTACTAAATTTATAAAAATTCTCTACTGTTATGTGACATAAAACCCCTACTTCTGGCCGAAAAGCACAGAGTATGGAGAAAATGTAAAAGGTGTATTGCGTCCTCTTATCATGGCAAGTTTCGTTTTTGATATAAAATGAGGACGAATATTCGAGATCAGTTCAAATATATGTACTGGTTTACTTTAAATTTATCAATTAAGCTTGAGTTAAGTCACCTCTACGTTTTAAGGCACATCCGCTCAGTTAAACTATACTCACGTACTGCATATTACGCCGCCATACATAGCCACTAAACAAGTTCTTGTAGTCTGCATAAATGTATGCTATCAGCAATGGATCAACCTTCAATTGCATGACCTTAACAAAACTGAATACCTCTCAGGTGTGTTAGTCTAATCAGTGACAAAGAATTGCTCCTCATGCGTTTTGTTTGGTTTAAGGAAATAGAGCTAAGATAATGGCAACGAGAATCTTTCACGTTGTGTTCAGAGCAAAACGGTGTCATGTCTCTTCAAATTCGGGCCTCGGCAAAGTTTCCTTGACTAGGGTCGAGTTATACATTTTTTTGTGTGTGTGAGTTACACGTCATACCTGTGTTCAGCTAGTAGGCAGTGCTTACCTAAATACTGACGAGGCAATTGCAGCTGAATGTGCGTGTGTTTGCCGCTCATAATATTTTGCCGTTTTGGTTGAAATGTTGTGAGAAATACAATGCCATCGCGTGGACATTTCTGTACGTGGTAAAAGAAAACACACTTTACGAATAAGGCGCAGAAAAGCTGCTGGATATTTACGTGATGTTATTTTACTAAAACCACAGGATAGGAAAGGAATATTATTCACACTGGAACATCTTGATAGTAATTTTATGGAGTAATCCGCATACCGAAAATAGTGTCGCCTTCAGTGACATAAACGCTGCTATGATTAATGATAATAATCTAGTGAATTTCTATAACATTTACAGGACATTGTCCCATATAGTCTTCGTTTATTGACCAAGCTTGAACGTGTCTTTATTAGGTTAGAACAACCAGTTGCTCAAGTGAGTTAACTTTCATGCTGAAAGACAGAAAATGTGATCGGCCATTATCCGTATTTCGATTCCGGGACAGGCTTCTTACAATGAAAATATGAACTGGAAATTTTTATAATGGGCCTGGCTGTTGTAAACATAAAAGTAGGGTTAGTTGTAGTTCTTATTAGAAAAACTGTAGTCATCAAGCGAAATTGTTAGGAATTATATGCAGTTACTCATCCCAAAGAATACGCAGCACGCTTTCAAGTCTCTGTTACGGCAAACGTGCATTCAACGGACTGTTTCACAAGCTGTCACGGATCACAGCGGTTGCAACGTATTTAGTTACACATTTATGCCAAATTATCAAAACCAACATTTCTTCTGGAGGTTGGTAAACTGCCTGTGTGTAAAACAAAAATCATCTCACAAGGAAAACTAGAAATCCAAATATTTTTTGAAGGCACGTTTGAAAACGAATCCAATGTCCAATACCGAAAATCTGTTATCATAAATTTGCAAAGCTGATTTAGAATAATGTTAACAATTAAATATTTAATATGTAACGTGCGTCACTAAAAATTACGTACGCCTTTATAGCAAAGAAGAAAAGTAAAAAAAAAAAAACAGTCCAAGAAACAGCCTCTATAATTGCCTTTCACTTTATACGGTAAAGATGTATTTTCTGTATGGTAAAGTGGGCAAACGAAGACACAAAGCCGAACGGAAG
>JGI20169J29049_11449315_pt1 | contig 12847 bp, 5 predicted proteins | sample TergutNc150P1_FD_29049 | JGI IMG/M metagenome (IMG submission 29049) | reverse complement strand
AAGAATGGGTGCTCCATATATATATGACATTAGTCGCCTAAAGGTTAATGATTTAACCCTTATCCTGCTAACGTGGAGAAAATAGTGAGCTAATAATAATGCCAGCAAATAGCAGATGGGATTTAATTCGGGGCTTAAAGGGTTAAAGAATGAATTAGTCACCACCTTTAAATAGAAAGGAAAGAGGGAGATCTCACGCTGGTAGGCCCTTTTGAAAGAGTTGGTCTCCATCACTAGACACCAGACTAAAATCTAGACTACATGTGTATACTCGTAACATCAGAATTATTAATACTTCACTTTTTTTCAATTATTTGTCACAAATGACTTCTGATGTCACAGCATACAAATTTAGTCTAACTTTAATATAATTTGTTACCCAGTGACAGACACCAGCTCTTTCTAAGTGATCCATCACAGTAGATTATCCCTCTCCCCTTTCACATGAGTGGTGACAGATCCATTCACTGAAACGTTGTGAGTTTTAGGACTCAGATGATGGCACTGTCTGAAACAACAGTCACATCGAGGTGTAACAGCAACACAAGAAGTACAGTCAATGGAATTATGTGATTTTAAACCACACCTACAAATATAAAAACATTAATGGGAAAATAAGCGAAGTACAGTTAACTAACATAAATATCTTAAGTAAAAATAACATTGGTTTCAGGAACCTCAAACAGAATGTTGTGACAGAACATCAAGTTAAAGAATGGCTTCAGTGTTTGTTACACTGAATTAAAAAGTAATGCATCTGGCTGCCATTACATGAATTCAAACTCAGTATAAGGAGCACAATCATATATTTGCCTTTATTAAAAAAAGGCATAAAAGTAATATTTCCTGGAATAAAGTGTACCACAACATAAATATCATAACATCCACAAAATTAATGTGACAAAAAATTTGCATGTATTGCTGTGTATCTGTGCTTATTCGATGTTAAACTATGCAGCAGAATTCAGTTCCTGTAAGCTACAAATGGACAGCAAATAATATGAGCTGGAACTGAAACTGAATATAATTCAGCTGTATTAATTGTTCATCCCCTTTGCTATTAAAACTGCATGGATTATAAAAAGTAGTCTCCAGTTCCAGGTCCTTTTATTCGTAAACCTTCATGAAATCCATAACTTGGAAACGTCTTACCATGAACAAAAGTAATTATATCATTATATATACCTATTTAATGGTCCGATTTCAGACTGACATACTGCAACTGCCCAATCCTTAATTTTACTACATGTTGGATACCATTTTCCATGCCAGTTACGATGCAAGAATCCACTGGTATATGACACAGGAAACATCTGAAATATAAAGATTTAAGTAATTTATTTGTTACAGGGAAAGTATCTTCATGCTTTGGTTTATCAACTGGCAACAGAACAAAACTGGAATACTTGTCCAATCACATACTGCAAAAAAGCCAGATGTTATAAAATTAAGACAGTAGGAAAAAGAAACATTATATCTCCAGAATTTTCTCTATGCATAAGCACCACATAGTGAAGGAATATCACACAAGTGAAGGCGGCACTCAAACCATAACCTCGGCACATAATGGCTATCAGTAGTCTGGGCACTTTCATGCTACAGCAGCTTAAATCTTGAGAAAAGGACTGGAAACAGGGAGGCCACCAGCTGTATACTGGATGTGGTGGTGAAGATACAAATCCCTGTTCCTGCTAGGTTTCAAATTCTAGCCTATAGCCAGTCAATCTTTATGAATACTTGTAGAAGTCCTAATACAAATATTACCATATCTGCAGATACAATGTCTCAAGTAACTGAAACAAGGGTTACATAATTGTGATCTAGTATTTTGTTACTCAGTTAACATTCAAACAACTGAAAAATGTCACCGTTAAAATTATGGGTCTTGGAAAGAAAAATATTTCATGATGTGCACATTTGTGAATAAAGTTATTCCTCTCTTGAAAAAATGACATGATTTTAACACAAAAGTCTCAATACAAATATTTTACCTTTGTCGTCCTATGTGACCATATGTTGGTCTCTAAAATGCACAAGGAAAAGACCTAACATGCCATATGCCGGTCTTTGTGTTTTTACTTGATAGCAATTTAAATGTCCACACTAAGCCAGTACAACTCAGGCCATCACAAGATACAATTGACATTTATATCTGTCTCCTAAAGGGTAAAGTATTCAGTTTTCAACTTCTTTACTAGTAGTGTTTGTCCATTTTACAAGTATATTTGTGTTAAAATACTGAGAGTGAGAAATTCTCCTGGAAGAGGCATATCCAATAACATGCAACTTAATTATTTAATTATTTCAGATAGTACATTCTACATATTTCTTAATAGTTTATGGTTTAAATATTAGAAAGTAGTGAGTACAGAAGAAGGTCACTCACATGGTGATGTGCCACTTTCTCTTCTAACAATAAACAATCCATTTCATCTCTCTCATTGGGACAATCTTTTACACCATCACAGCGCTGCTCCAAACGCAAGCATGTAGCTGTCCGAAAATGTCGATCCCAGTCTTGACAGCTAAATGACGTCACATTACAACCTAAAAATACATTTTTAATGGCAATAGACAATCATATAACTTCACTAATGAAAGCCATTCAGTTCATTGAGAGTCCAAATGAATCTGAATAGCGCTGATCAGTCTCTGCATTTTAGACTCTACACTGCTTCCCCCTTACCCAGCACTAAAGTTCCATTCTAAATACCTAACCAACTACATGGTGCAGGGTTGTTCTTGAGAAGATAATAGGTTCTTGGCTAGTCAAGATTTTTTCAACATTTTATGGAACCCAAAGTTTTATCACCATGTTTGAAAGAGCCCTCCACTTTTGCCTATCTTAAGCCAGCTGAATCCACTCCATACTCCATCATCAAATCCTACTCTTTCTTTCTGTGTTGACAGTTTCTGCAGCCACTTCAACATTATGTCTGTTGACCTGAATTTTAAACAACACGTATCTAAAGTGCTCCATCACAGAGCAGAATCCTTCTTGAGAAGCTAAAAGTTCCTCAGCTAGTCAACATATTCCCTGAATTCTATGGTACCCAAAAGTTCATTACTGCATTGACAAGAGCCCACCACTTGTTCTTGTCATAACAAGCCAGATCAATCCAGTCCATGTTTTGCAACCCATTACTTTAAGGTTCATTTTCATAATATCCTCTCAACTATGTCTAGGTCTTCCAGGTGGTCTCCTTCCCTCAGAATCCCCCATGAATACCCTGCTGCACTTCTACCACTCTCATACATGCCATATGTCCTGCCCATCTCCTTCTTGATTTTATCATCCACATAATATTTGGTGAGGACTACAAATCATAAAATTCCCCCATTATGCAATTTCCTCCACTTCCCTATTACCCTGTCCCCCTTGGACCCAAATATCTTCCTCAGCACCCTATTCTCCAGCACCCTCAGGCTGTGTTCCTCCCTCAGTGTTCAAGGCCAAGTCTCACACAAATATAAAACAATTTATAATTTATACCAGTCTATTTTACAGAAGCACACCTAGCCAAATAGCAAATTAAATAGTTAAATAACTGACTAACCAACTAACCAACCAACTAACTAAATGGAGCAGAACCCATCTTCAGAAGTTCAGTCAGTCATGAAATTCCTTCTGTTATACAAGCCAAATATTTTTTACAACACTTACACAAGCCACCACTTGATCCTATACTGAGTGACATAAATCCAGCCCTCACAAGGTGTTACTTCCGTAGCTGCCTCAGCTGCATGCAGTCACAATCATGACTTCAGAAAAACGTAGTTTTTAAGCTTGGTGTATAAACAGCTTAGTGACAGCCTCTACTGTTACTGAAATGTTCTGTGGGCGTAGCATCATTTTTCAATGCAATCTATACTAGCGTCTCTTAAACCATGAGCCACAGCCAAAATTTCAATCAGAGAGCTATTCTGAGGGGGTCAGGAAACAATAATTTACATGCTGATTCTAGAATATATGTATTTATACAGATTTCAGTAAATCATTAAAATATGACACTCATTATACAAATCCATGTTCATTATTTACACCCTTACCTTTATTTCTAACTCCTATGTTCGCAAGACAATGCCACTGGCCTAATATGTGTCACAGTTCAAGAAGGTTAAGAAACCCTAATCAATATAGTGTACATGTCAAGTGTACAGCAATCAAATAAATATCAAACAGAGCAAAAGTAAAGTATTTTAAATGTGATGCATATTTTTTACATATTTTGCTTAAAAATTATTAGTAATCATACACTAACATACATGAGTGGCTTTTGTTTTTGTGGTATACTGTGTCATTCCATACTACAGGAGATACATGCAGATGTGTATTCACAACTTTTCTAAAATAACTTGTCAAATACATACCAAAGCAGCCTAATTCATCTTCGCCTTGTGGACAGTCAAAATATCCATCACACAACCGGTCCTTATCCAGCCTGGCTTGACATGTACAGTCCCTCTCATCACTTGTATCATTACAATGAACAACTCCATCACACCACTGTATCTGTTTCACACATGCTGAGCCATCCTGACATTCAACTGTACCAGATGGACATTCTCCTGCAACAAAAGAATCTAACAAAACTGTATTTTCTCTCAAAACCACTCAATCTCAGTGATAATATTCAGCATATTTTACTACTGTGCTCATTTATACAGGCTTTCTGTCACTTGTTTCCATATCTCTTATAATTTAATCAGTTCACAGTACATAAACAGCAGTAACTGTACTTCTGATAAGTTCTGCATTATGTACTTAACCCAACCCAACCTTAGCATAACAGAAAGGCAAGTTGTAGTAACAAAGAAGAAATATACTGCGTAATGCCCTAGATGATGGCAACAAAAATCTTATGACTATGTTGCTCTTTTTATCATGAAAGAAAATTCTGGGAGCATTACGTTAAGAAACACAAGGCAGCCCGAACAATGTTCCATAGCCAACTTCACATGAAAAGAGTGCGGGCATGCCATTACCAATTATGTTTACTCTGAACATAGTTTACAAATACAACTAAAAAGTGTAACTACTCTGAGAATTTCCTAGCAATGTAAGTCATTATTTGACTATCTTAATGTGAATTAACATGTCTATATGTGACTATATGAACTTTCTTTTACCTGCTTCCTTTGGCTGCAAACTCAGTAATTCTCCAGTATAGGTTTCCTCTTTTGAAAATTCTTGCCTAGCTTGGCTAGGATATTTCTGAATACTGTCATCTCGTTCCACACCACTGTCAGTTTGCTGGAAGCCAGAACTAGGTAGTATGGACCTAGATGGAGGAGGATGTATCAAAATAGGAGAAATCATTGGTGCACAGTACAGGTACAGTTGGGGTGATGTCTGTCTGCCTCCTGATTGTGTATAACGAGTTGCTAATACTCCTGGATAAATAAACTGGTCTCCAGGGCCTGCTGGATAGTACGACTGAGAGTCCAAGTTATAATCACCAAGCCGCTGCTGCTGCTGTTGTTGTTGTGGGTACTGCTGCTGCTGCTGCTGCTGCTGCTGCCAACCTTGAATGAGTGGCTCCCATGTTGGAAAGTCATTAGAATCAATCTCATTATCACTATTTGGAATTTTATAAAGTTGCTCTCCTTCGGATTGAGAAGCATGTCCAGCTGTCAAAATTTTAGAACCAACAGGTATTCTGTAGACACACATTGGATATGGAATCCAATATGGAGGTACAAGAACAGCCGCAACATGTTCATCTTGTTGGTTGGTATTAACCACCTCATCAACAGCTCCATTTCCAAACTGTGTTGGTATAGCTAAGTCCTCATTTGCACGAACAAATGGCTGATATGTAGATGATAACTGAGATGAAAAGTCAATTGGACTGCCTGTAATTATATGCTTGTTAGAACTGATACTGTCCAGTGTATATGAGGTCTCCATCGTATCAGCAGGTCCTGCATATGAATTTAAATTTTTTATACCATTTTTTGCTTCTTCTTTGACGTCTGTTTTCCAATTATATCCGTTAGTATATATATAACTGTCAGATTTCAATGGTGGTTTATTAACACTGGTACCAATGTCTTGAACATTTGTGTATGTGCCCTTCTCCACAGCAGATCCACTTTCATTACAATTAGTATGGGGCATCACATCAATCAGTGTTTCACTTCTACTTTCTGCTTTATCCCTCATACTGGAAATATTATCATTCTGATTATTTGGAATACCTTCTTTCAGAAGAGCAGGCCCATTATTTGCATTACCCAGAGCCTCAAATTTGGCATTACCTTCATTTGTAACTGAAACGTAATCAGACTTTTTGCTTCTCTTGCTTGCAACTTCCTCAGATGTGGAAGATCTTGGTAAATTTGTAGAGTTCTCTGACATATTTGTCATCACAGTCCTATCTGTTCTTGAAATATGTGACTCTGCTGTAACTGCAGGCAAAGTACCTTCATTTGTCACTCTAACTTTGATCTCATTTTTATCAACAGTGTCACCTGTATTGACAGATTCTTGACTTACAGTTTCTGTGTAAGTATATGCACGTCCAGATGTGGTGTCTTTAGAATTCTCATAACTCCAGTATTCAGTCACATCACTCTCTCTCTTGCTATTGTTTTCATTTGACTCTTCCTGCATAGGAAAGGTACTAACTCTATCCTCACGTACCCCCATCTCAGAATGGGTCATTTTCATGTATCCAGTACTTTCTAACTCTTGAAGACCTTTTTCTGTATATGGAGAACTTTCAGCATGGTCATTGTAATCATAGTTTTTACTGTTCACAGCAGGAGTTCCATTTTTATTTTGAACTGACAAGTCTTTTTGTGTAGAGCCCTCAGTATATATATATTCACTCTGACTGTCAGTACTGGTTATCATAGTTTCAACTATACTTTGTTTGTATGATCCTACCTGTGTCATTGCTTCAAGAGAGCTATTTTCACTGTGTTTTTGTACTCCCCTATTGGTTATTAAAATGTCTTTCTCTTTATTCATCTCATGTGTCCCCATCTGTGCTGTCTGGTGGGAGTTTGTAGTATCTTCACATTCAGTGTAATAATCTGTCTGAAAACTACTGGTCACAGTGCCTTCATTCACACTTTTGTCTTGGAAGTCTTTATGTGAAGATACAGGAACAGTAATTTCAGCACCTTCATACTGGCTCTGATCTAATATCTCCAAATTTTTGGAAATGAAGTCTTCATGTTTCCACTCATTTTGTAATTCTTTCCCTGTTGTTGATTCAAGATCATTCACATCTCCATATTTACTGTGGTCATCTGCAATGATACTGGTTGTAAGAATAGAATTTCTATTCCCTTCATATGATTCTTCTTGTGTAGTTGATCCAAGAGAACTCTCACTTGTTTCATATTCATTGTAGTCATTTTTCTCAGTCATGTGTGTGACATAATCCTTACTCCTGTCATATTCTGGCAGATCTTCCATTGTCATTGCTCCAAATGACTGTTCACTACTACCCATGTCAATGGTAACTGATAAATCTTCATTCCCTCTTTGCTCATGTGATATGCTTTGTGTAGTTACCTCAAAAGACCTTTCAGTGTAGCTATACACCTTAGTACTCGCTGTAATGAAAACTTCATTTTCACTTTGTTCTTGCAAGGTTGTAGATGTTGCTGGAGAGCTCTCACTATTATCATATGCACTACTTTCTGTCATAATATTTTTGTTTTCATTCTCTGAGTCACTTTGTGTAGATGTCACAAGAGAGTATTTTATACCTAATTCTTTGTTGTTGTTTATTCCAATTGTGTTAGTTACAAAGTTATCTTTGGCTACTTCATGTGATTCTTTGTCCAGTCTGTCTGTAATAAATGATACAGTTCTACTCTCAGATTCACTGTGTGTACTCAGAAGATTCATGTCTGTCACAGTATCTCGTTCTGCTGTTGGCTCAGTTGCATTCTGATCCATGCTGCTCAAATACTGACCGCTTGAAAACATCGTAGCACTTGTAGAACTCAGATCTTCTTGGAATTCCTGTGTTGGACTATCTGCAATTATACTGAATGTTTTTGCCTGAGTGTTTCCTACTCCACTTCTTACTTGCTCTTCACTTCCTGTTACACTGGTTTCATCAGTATTTCTGTCAATGTACTGAGCTCTACTGGGTATTATATTTTTACTGGTTTTGTCAGATTTTTCCACTTCCCATATATATTCTAATTTCCCCTGTACAGTTGTCTGTGAAATATTATCTACATTCAGATATTCAGAGGAACTAGTGATGACATGTATAGTACCTTCGTTATCATTCACATCTCTTTCTTCACCTGCATTTCTGTATTCATACTCACTCTCTACAGTTTCTGGGATAAGATGAGACTGAACAGTTCTTTCAGTATTATATCCATATACAGGAGTGTAAGGAAATGTCTTAATCCCTGCTGCAGTGTCAATATCCACACTTTCTGCCATTCTAGGTTCAGTATGATAAATGTCTGCATATGGATCAGGTACAGTTGTTTCAGACTGTGTTACTGGAGTTATGAAACCGTCACTTCTATCACTTTTATCTAGTCCTTTGGGTACAGTTCTTCCACCAAGAGGATTTGTGTATGTGGGTGTAGATGAACTAACATACATTTCAGATTCTGAGTATGTGCCAAATTTTGTCACATGTGACATGGAGGTAAATATATTTCTGAGCTCTGTCTCTGAAAACTTCACTGGCGATGTCGATATTTCAATATCATCATCGGATGGGCTAGTATGTTCATCTAGTCCAGTTCCGGTTGTTTGCACTCCTGACATGACCCTCTCACTTTCCTCTTCCAAGTTATTATCTTTTGACCTGTTAGACAGCAAGTTCTTATTTTCAGAAAGGTTATTTTCTGAAGAATTTATTTCTGTCATAAAATCAGCTTTGGGACTTGATGATTCCATACTTCTTTCTTCAGATACTTCAAATGGTTCTTTCAGTTCTGAAATAAAGTGCTTGAAAGACTCAAACCTACTTTCAAGGCTGTGCATTTTATCAGAAATTGTCTTTAAAATCCTTTGGCACTTTACTTCAGGACATTTATTATCTTTGTCACCAGTGCGAATTTCACGTCTTCTTCTAAAATGTTGATAGAATTTAGAGAGATTGTGATTCATAGGAGCAGATACTGAACTTAGATTCTTCTCTCCTTGAAGACCAAGTACAAAGTGATGATTCTTTGACTCCACTGTCATGTTATGGCCCGAAGTGATTTGTTCCATGGGTTCAAGAGGCACATGTGTTTCTACAGCTTCATGCAGTTTTGAAGAATTATCCTCTTTATTAAGAGGAACAAATACATAATTACTTTCATTGTACAGAACTACAAACTCATGGACAGGATCACTAACTGTATCATTTTGTAAAGTCTTCTGGGCTGCACTGGATATTCCTTCTGGAGTATTATGAACAGGAGGAGAGAATGTACTGATTTCAGTTATATTCCAGATATGATCCTCATCTAGATTACGGAAGTACATTTCAATCTCCAAATCACCATTGGTAGCCACATTATTTGGTTTAGATTTGGTATTGTAAATATACTGGCGAAGCAGTTCAAGTTTGTCCTTAATATCTGAAACAAAAGTGGAAACATCAGTCATTACTAAGTTCAATCTAGAGCAGGCCATGAAGGCCCAGAGGGAGTGTAGAGGTATAGCTCTACTACTTCTTTAACCTCGGCGCTAGATGGGGGTGGGTGGTCAATGCCACGCCCCGGCTGCTTTAACCCCGAGAAAGACACCTGGTACCCATTGTATAGGAGGCTGGGTGGGCCCCAGGGTCAGTCTGGATGGGACCTTAATAATAATAATATATATATATATATGAGATTTTTTATATTGCCTAATAAAGGAAGTGTAAACCAACAAAAGTTTCTTAGTGTAATGCTAATGTATTCCAAAGTTAGACAAATTTTAGGAGCAGAACGTCCAAGTCAGAGTTATGGCAGCAATTTAAGACCAGAGGCAACAGTTTTCTATTAAGTGACATAAAAAAACACTGGTCAGTTCAGTTACATCACTCTCACCAGCTACAGTATACACCATCTTAATGGAAGCCATCCTATTGAGTTTATAAATGTGGTTTATTGACCGTATATACAATTTTTATCATCTTTCAAAACACTACCCAGTAGCTCTAATTACAAACACATTTCAATGAGGGTCTTGTTTTGGGTATCTGCACTGTGTAGTGGTTAAATGTCCCAATGTTCTGGGAAATTTCTGGGAAAATTCACCACAAAATACTGATATTTTTAAGATTCAAAAACGGATAATTCGAATCACGACAAAATCAAGAATTAGGGATTCTTGCAGACAGTTATTTAAATGACTGGAAATTCTGCCCTTACAGTCTCAATATATATTTTCTGTACTATTATTTGTGGTAATGAATAAAAATCTATATTCAACCAACAAAGCAATCCATAACATTAACGCAAGCTCTAACATAAACTTACATCTTCCAGTGTGTAATTTGACTCTGTTACAAAAGGGAGCTTATTTCTCTGGCATAAAGTTATTTAACCACCTACCACCTAAAATAAAAAGTCTCTCAAATGAGATAAAATTATTTAAGCCTGCCTAAAAAAGGTTACCTAATACACACTCATTTTATTCAGTTAAGGAGTATCTTGAATATATTTACAATTAAGAATCATGGTTTCTGAATACAAACAACTGAATTGTATTTATAATTGTATAGAATATAATTATGTGTTGTATGCTTGAAATATATTTGCTACAAACTATTGTCAAGCAGCGACAAGAATGATTATTATATTTTTAATGTACGGTAACGATTTGTTTTGTGTTAGATATATTTACAAATATGACAATATCTATATCCTAACGGTTATTGTAACCTAACTTGGATCTATGGAATGTGAAAATAAATAAATAAAAATAAAATAAATAAATGTTTTGATGAAACATACCGCCTCTGTCTTCAGGATAAATAAATTGTTTCAAGTGGATAATGGAGAGAAAAGAAGAAAATGTCAGTCATATGGACAGTTGGTGGCTATTTTGCCCATTATAGCTGTGAAAGGCTGTAAGAGGGAATAGGATTATCCCAGCAAATACGAGTCAATATTTATATAAAAAAAAATTAGGGGAGGGGGCTGCTAGTTCACATGGGTGTATTACACATACATGCACTCAAAACACATATGCATGCCCTCACATGCTACCACTTATATTATAGTAAAAGGAGTAATATCATCAGACCTGAAATGACAGTAAGCTCTTCAAAGCTTACAGCATAAAAATATAGGCCTAAAATATTAATCCACAAAACCACTTTCATTTGATCTTTATATATCCATATACCCATGTATTGATCAGCAGGTACATCACAGGAGGAATAATCTTAAGGACTGCTGAAATAGTTATATTTCATTTTTCACACAGTAAAAGAATATATTCTGTGTGATATAGGTACTTACGTGTAGCATTGCATGCAATGGTAGCAATTAATACAGCAACTGCAGCCATTCCCAGCATCAGAGTTACAACAGTGGCTGCTGGACGTCTGATCCTTCTTGTGCAGTAGTATGGTGAACGGCATTCACGACGGGTAAATCTTCTGTCCCACCATCGCTGCGACCGGGTTCCAAATGTTGGTGCTGAAACAGTCAACTTGTCCCATAGAAATTAAGTGGTGACTGATTGACTTGTAAGCGTCCATGGCAGGATTAATATAAGATGGCAACAAGTGACCTCTGGCATGACTGTGGTTAGCATGCCAGGCAGAGGTAAACAGCAAGTGAGGGTTGTCTTTCTATGAATATAATTATGCAGTTACCGGTACCGTCAAATTAGCCCATCACTTTCATGCTGGATACTGTATTCCCATAATTCAAACTGCTTTAATTAACCAATCATGCTGCTTCATGAGATGGAAAATGCTACAGTCTGAATTTCCTATTATAAGTACATACATTATTGAAAGATAACCTCTCACATCCAACTACTGCTAAGGTTAAGAATGTGCACAGTTTTACTTCCACTCCAGCATACATCTCTGTGCCATGGTGGTTAGGACAAGAGGCAAATTTACCTTTAGCAGTTAGTTTAGTTTATAGGGTGATTTCTACAAATAAGGTTTTCAATTTTGTATCTACTGATACAGACCTCTACAAACTTACGTACAGTATAACATACCTTAGGTTAAATAACCCACAAAATAAAGTTACGTTAATTTCATAAAGATGATTCTTGCAAACAGAATCACTGAAATGCACAGTATTCCAAACATTTTAAGTTTTCCTTATGAATCCTGTAAGCCATTTTCTAAATCAAACAAATGTAACAGAGGCTGAGGCAAAATATCAAGTAACAGATATGCTATTTTAACACATGAACAACCAGAAGAATCCATTACATTCACAAAACTTAGTGCATATCAATATGTTTACAAGAAGTTCAGAAATGCATGTGTAATACTGAAAACTGGTCTCATTTTAAGAAATCAACATTGTTTAGCTTTTATGACTTCATAGAATATAATAATCTGTAATTGCCAGCAATGTTTATAATCTGTTAATGCCACATTAAACTCAACCGTTCAGTATACTAACATGCTATCTGGCAGACAAAAAAAAAATCAAGATTTTTTCCCACAACTGTGAATAAAAGTACTAATGCAAAGAACAAGGGACAGATGAAGACCACATACGAGATGGAGATACGAGGTTGAAGAGGACTTAAATATAATTTGAATAAAAAAAAAAAGCAGGCAATGGTGGGAAATGATCAGGAATGGGGAAAGATTGTAATGGAAGTCAAGGTCCACAGTGGACTGTAGCACTTGAATTAAGCAGAATCAAGTTAGTAATAAAAGTCCTACTGTTACTTTCT
>JGI20169J29049_11449316_pt1 | contig 12849 bp, 7 predicted proteins | sample TergutNc150P1_FD_29049 | JGI IMG/M metagenome (IMG submission 29049) | reverse complement strand
CTGTACAATTGTGTGAACAGCACACTGTAGCAGTGGCAGTACATTTACATTTATATTTCCATTCAGTTCACAATTCACCTAACGCAGTGTCTGTACATTTGTGTGAAGAGCACACTGTAGCAGTGGCCGTACATTTACATTTATATTTCTATTCAGTTCACAACCTGTCACTGTACACTGTGTGTAACAGTTCCACATGGTGATGTGCAGGCAGAATAAAATAACTGAACTGATCTGAGAGATTAGCCACTGATCACACATAAAAGCTCTCTTTTCACAGCTGTGGGATTTCATCGTCGTAAACACTGCGAAAATTGAAATGTTTGCTTGTGGCCTGACAAGGTGTGACTTTATTTATATTGACAGTGTTAAGACGTTGATAAAAAGCTTGTTCTTCGTAAAGAACGGAAATATTGTTGTGCCAATGCATACTCTGTCACTCAATTAGGGACATTTTGGTGATGAAAAGCTGAAACAGCACGAGGACTGTATACATGACAATAGAATTAGCTTCAGAAGGAGACTCAATATTACGTTTGTAGAACCTGCTGGAGGAGACATCGACACCTGCTGTAGTCATATTGCAAAACGCCGTAATGATCATCTGCTTCTCATATTCGTTGTGTTGAAAATCAGTTTTCACGGCTGGAAACTTATGTTGTTGTAAACTTGTGTGCGTTTTGTGAAAGATTACTATTTTGGACTGTGTCCATTTGAGAGGTAGATTAGGTGAAGATGACAGGTAAAACGGATGGAACGTAATCTTAAACACTACAAAATTATTTTCTGTGTATTGGATAGTGTAAATTCAAATGGGACGCATTAAAGAGCTCTTACCCGATCTCATTCCAAAGTCACCTCAAATCGTTACGTGAGTAGGTAAGTAGCCCATGTTTTATTGTTACCTGCGATGTTAAATCACCATAAAAGTGCCCCTTTGAGAGTAATTCTATCAGGCTGATGTCTTCGCTAGTCTGGAATGTTGCTCTACGCTTCATGGGTCATCAATCGACGAAGATGGGAACAATATTCTTTACTGAAAGGACAGTAACTAACTACCAAACAACGCTGCGTAACATTAGAGAAGAGCAAAAACTACATTTACCTTTGACCCTGAAGTCATGCATGGTACCAGGTTGTTAGGATAGACGACGTGTATAAACACTATGCGGACGCGTGGCAGTTTCGTGTTATAGTGCTTACGTACGTACTTACAGACTTACTGCATGGAGCAGAGTGCTTCTTTAGAAGCTAACCGGTTCTCAGTTAGACAAGAAATTTCCCGCATATTATGGAACCAGAAAGTCCATTACTGCAATTAAAGGTGCCCGCCAACTGTCCCTAACCTGAGCCAGATCAGTCAAGTCCATGCAACCCCATCCTACTTCTTGAATATCCATATTATCAACCCATCTATGCCTGGGGCTCTCAAGTGGTTCCTTCCCTCAGGTTTTCCTGCTGAAACCCCGTATCCGCCTCTCCTTTCCCAATACGTGCTACTTGTCTCGCCCATGCCATTCTTTTCGATTTGGTCACCCTAAATATTTGGTGAGTAGTGCAGCTTTTCATTATGTAGTTTTCTCCACTTCCCTGCTACCTCGTCCCTCTTAGGCATTACTTTACACTACATTTCTTATCTTCTTTTACTCAAATGACTGAACATGGTTATCGTACTGTTGTGTATTCGTCCACTTGAAACTCCTCCTGAGTCATCGGTAATTTTTCATTCGAACGTATTATAATTGATGGTTTTCTAAAGCACAGGAAATATTGCATCAATTAATGCTCTACATAGCATCATACAGTGAATGCTGCCAACCTTCCGAAGTGCAGCAATCAAACATTAACCGTTTTGGCAGTTATACCGAAGCGATGTTCGATACAGAAGACTGCACGTTGGTAACGACTGCTTACAGCGTTTCTTTCGTGAAAAATGCTGAGGCCTTGGCCTCGTCAGGTATTAAAAATATTGAACAAGGCGCTAAACAAAAACACAGAATATTATGTGAGAAAAATATTTACCCTAACGCAGCGATTAAAATATTGAAACTCAGCCAATATTTTTTTTTATTCCGTAACTTATTTTGCCTCCTACAGAACATAAATCAATAAGAAACTTGCCATATTTAGAAATAACAAACGAAACAGCAGGCCGTTTCTTACATTGAAAGTAGGACACAGACATTTACATCACGAAGGAAACTTTCTGTGGCGAAGGAGTGAACAAAGTTGTGACAGCACACCAATTGGTAATGTAAGGTTATTTTATAATATTTGTTTCGCAGTTTTAATTGCCAGTTCCACACTTTGGATCCAAATGACTAAAGAACGTTAATTTTTATTGCTTACCTGCTGAAGGCCTTTATTCACATCGACCAAACACGAAGTTAATTATGACGTCAGCTGTTGTGTTGAATGAGGGCATTCTTATGCTGTTGGGTGCTGCTCGCTACCCTGATGTGGCCTTCTGTGTTCCTGCTGAGAGCTGTGGCGCCTCATGCACTATTTGTGTTACGTCACATTGTGTAACAGCTTCTGAGGACTTGAAATATGACGTAGATTTTGTTGCCTCAGCGTAATTAGGTTAATATTAGAACATGTGTTACAGTAAACTCTATAATCTGTACGATGCTTTAAACATAAACGGCGCAGTTAGTGAGGAGGTAGTTGATGTGCCTGTACGAGTATATGAAGTTTCTAATTGCTGTGTTTCTTGTAATTTACGATTCTTCAATACTGTACGTTAAGTTTTTTATACGTCGTTCGAATTTTAATGGCTTGTAAATATATGAAGTGACGTCAATACGACTATCACGCTGTACTTAACAGAGATATACATACGTTGAATTTATTTTTTAAAGTATGGTCAAACAGAGCCCAGATAATGTTTATTTTTGTATATGACTAATATTATGAAGTGTTATAATAAAAATATAAATTATACTTTGCATAAATTATACAGTGTTACGTATGTTCGGACGCTTGTGTTTGTTTTCTTTAATCGCTGACATCAGGTTAACAAAATTAAAAAAAAAATTCCTTTACCATAAATATTTTACCTTAACATAAAAAAACCTTTAAGCGCATTCATCTGTACTCGCTGTTACAGAAGTAGAAGGATCGAAATTGACATATTTCTACGAACTACTGAAGTTTTTGACTGTTATTCTTAATCTGTTCTTGAATTGTGGCCCAGAGGTCGACCATAACGTACCTGTCCATAATTTTCAGATCTGACCACTTTTGTTGTTTCGCTTCTTGCGCGATATTCTAAATATGAAAATCAGTAAGATAACTTGTCATAACTCAAGGAGAGAAGTAAAACAGGTAGTCAGTTATTACACTGAAAGTATACCACATAAATTTATAAAACGGGCCAAGTTTCTGTAACACAGGAGTGAACAAAACTTTGAAAGTTACGTATGCGCTGCTAAAAGGGAATTATTTTATATATTACTTTCAAAATTTGTTATTCATATTTCACACCTGAACTCCAAATCACCCAAGGAAGTTTATAATAACGGTGTATAATGTCCGTGTTTAAAAAAGTCCAATTTATGTTAACTCTTGCAAAGTCTCTGTTGTTTCTTTTAGTGGGCAAAGATGCAGATTTACGAGGGAAATGTAGGCCCCAATATTTACTTTTACGTGTTAGTGCCGCTCAGAAATTTGTCCCGAATGCTGAACTTCCTACACGAGATTTAGACAATGACATTTCTATTGACAAATGACAGGCCATTAGAAGATGCAAACGTCTGTAATACCTTATAGTGGCAGGCGATAAATTATACCGCTGCTTCAATACCCCAAGATTTTACACGCCAACAAAATCTTGTCTGGTGAATTTACTGCGGCTGCTACGTAAGTCTTTCATGCGAGTCAGCATAGTACGAATTAAAACCCATTTGCTTCACGTGCGTCCGTCTGCACGCAGGCAAAAGGGCGTGTCTTCCACTGGACAGATTTCCGAGAAATTTTATGGTGGAGACCGACGTGAAAATATTTCGACAAAACCCTTATTTGCTGATAATCGAACACAAATATGAGACAGTTTATATATTGAATTGGGTAGATTTCTTTGTTAGCATTGGCACTTATCTCCATTTGGTCCCTGTTTTTAAGGGAAGTGGTATCAATTTTATTATGTTAGCCGAAGATGTGTAAATATTTCACGTACACGCCAGAAGGTTACGCCAAACGTTTATTTTCTATCTTGTTGGCATCAAATGGCAAGACTAAGTCATAATTTCGTACATTTTTCAACACAGAAAGTCTCCTGAATGTTCGTTCTTCTTTTCACCAGAAGAACTGACGCTGGAAAATTTTAGAAAGAGGGTTGCACAAAAAAATCGAAACATTTAATTTGTTGCAAAACTTCATCCAATCAATGTTGTCAATGTTCCGTATTTCCGCTGTGAAGCAGTAATCATTGTGATGCTCATGGCAATTCGATATTCAACACCACACAAATCTGCATATTATTGACTATGTTTACTGCTGTTCAAAGCCCTGAAATCGATCTGTGCTTTCATTTTTCTGTACCGACATGGATATTGCGCCCTAAATAACATAAAATCAATAACATAACTTCTGATTATTAAAGTTAAGAAATGAGACACTAGGTCATTTATATAACCATCGAAACTTTATGTGACGAAGGACTGAACAAAGTTGTGATGGCACAAATGTAATAATGCGGCTTGTTTTATAATGATAATCCCAGGATTTTAAGCAGAGTCGAAGGTGGTAGATGAGGGCTCCTTGGCTGTGACATGAGGATTTCAATTAATCTTTTAACAAAGAATTATACATTGGCATATCTGCAAGCTTGTACATTACTAAGGAGTAATAAACAGCCTAAACCTAAAAGTCGGAATAAAGTTTTCCCACGTTTTTGCCATATTAGGAGAACCCACACACTACCCCTGAAATTCAGAATTTCCAGAAACTGATTTCTAATACCTTTAGTGTAAAACATGTAAAAGGAAGTGGAACACGTAAATCATTCTTCTTGTTTAAATACAGAATTTGAGAAGATTAGAGCTAGTCAAATATGACATTGACGAGTTTTGGATCTCTTGTTTGCGTTCTGAGCAATATGCAATTTTAGTAACAACAGCAAAACAGGAAACTGGATAGTGTAGAGTGTATAAAATTTTACGAAGCGTGATGTGAGCATGTAGAAAGATGGACTGTTTAGTTAAACTGTGAATGCAATAGTAGGAGAGAAGTCATAATAGTGGTAAAGCTGACTAGTGAATTCAGGGTTTGGTCACTAAATAATGTTGTTTATAAAACTAAAAACAAAAATGCGAAATCTACAGAATTTTATGATAACCGACGCAGTATTCCGCATTCGTCGACGGAACTGTTGAATATAAATACACGATAGTGACAGTAGTATTAGGATTCGTTCCTGCAGTTCGATGGCAAAATCAGCGTGTGGAAAATTATTTCTTAGTGACGAATTTTGGAAGAATTTAGACGAGTAAATCAACATGCAGAGCAATAAATGTGAGGTGAACGAAATCGACATTTGTTAAATCAATATTCTTATCATGAAATAAAGTTTGGTTTCTGTTAAGGTAAATGGGGAGGTTTGTTGTGAACGTTTATGTTAACGTCTTATGAAAGAGATCCCTTTTCGGATCTAAGTTTCAACACAAAACTTACCCACAAAAACCTCTACCTGAACCCAGGATCATATCACCATCCTTCCAACATACAAGCCGTTCTTTCAACGTTGGTGCACAGAGCCATGACTATATGTGACAAGGAAGCCTCCATAATATGTAGTACCTCAAAACAATTTTCAGTAAAAATGGGTGTAGTCTGAAGTACGAGGGGTGCTCAGAAAGTAATGCCCCACATTATTTTTCTCGGAAACTATTTATTCAGAATGTATGAAACGAAGGCATGCATGCCCTAGTTTCGCGCTGGCGTAAGGCCTTAGACGTAGATGGAGATTATGTGGAAAAGTCGCATGTGTAAAGGAAACATCCAGTTATACTCTGCGTGAATTTCATACATTCTGAATAAATAGTTATCGAGAAAAAATGTTTGGCATTACTTTCTGAGCAACCCTCGTACATACGTCGAGCCTTCAACCTGGCGGTCAAATTTCCAAGTCGAAAGAGAAGCCCGATTCGTGCATTCTTCTTGTATATATGCAGACGAGTTACGGCCGACTGAGCAGAATGGTGGCTAAACACAATATAAATGTGTTGGCCTGTAGGTTAGGAAGGTTCCCAGTTTTCTTCGTCCGGTGGAGGATGGCCTGAGACGGGGTCTTCGGGAGTGTACAGCATTTCCTGTTACTGTGCCCAGGTACACCTGGATTTGTTTATATATAGAAGCCAGAAAAAAGGAGCACTATGGACACATACGGCCTGGACATCCACACAAATCGGCTTTGGCGGAACACGGTGTTAACCACGAATTTCTTATATGTTTCCAAGACAGCTGGGTCGTTTGTACTGTACCTGGCTACATGGACCGCCTTACGAAGGAGGCTATGAAATGGAGCTCCCCACAGCAACAATAAGGACAGAAAGGATTGCCCGGCTTTAAGAGTCACGGACACCTATCTTTTGCCTCTTTAGATGTAGTAAGTAGTGGTGACTAACGTACGGCCGTTGTAAATGCCCCAATCTTCTCCCAAGCTGTAACGGCGGTTCCGTTCCCCAAATCAGCGTTCTCGTAGAGCCACTACTGATTCTGTCTAATCCCCCTTCTTCCCTCTTGGGGCCGGACAGCTTTCCTCACTTTTATCCAGCGTCTGCTTTCCTTATCGTTCTTTCTCCGTTTCACTTGTATTCCTATTTTCGTTATTTTCTTCCCATTTTTGTACCTTGCCTTAATTTTTACTAATCTTTTCTAAGTTTTCTGGGGTTTTCTGGGTTTCATTGTCGGCGTTTCCTATACCGTCAGTGACCTGTCTTCGTGAACCTCTTCACGTCGAGGTATAACCACATCATTATATTTCCCATCAATTCTATTTCATTTTTATTATTTCATTGTTAGAGTCTTCTAATAATTGGTTCGCTTTTTTCTCTCGCGTGCTCCTGTCAGAATATTTCCAATCCCGGTAAGGTTTATTTAAAGCAGCACTGGTGACTACACTGTTCCCTGCATTCTGCCACCGGCAAGCACGTCCTTGTGGGTGGCCCGCGTAGTTGAAAAGGTGGCCAAGAACATTGGTGAGAAAAGGCTCAAAGGCGCGGTTTTCCTCGACATGGCTTCAGATACTATTTGGATCGATGGTCTCCTTTAAAAGCTAACTATTCTCGGGTTTCCCGTAACACCTGCTTAAAACCATTTCATCCTACCTCCGCGACCGGACGTTCGAAGCGTCATTCCAGACAGCCATACCATCTTGTCATGGCATGTGGTGTGGTCTAATTTTCCCTTTCCTTTTCGGATTCTATGTTAAAGGCAAAACTTCATTTTCGCATCACGTCGAATTAACCCTCTACGTGGACGACACGACCATCATGCAACTTTCCTCAAGCCGACGATGCTTATCAGCAACCTGGAGGCACACTACAGCGAATTGGATCGGTGGCTGAGAGAATGGCGGATAACCATCAACGTCTCGAAAAGAAAAATTATAATTTGCGCAAGGGCCGGACGGCATATCTTCGAACCACTACCAGTCAGCTGTTGGGGAGTCAGTCAAATGGGTCGATAAACGCGTTATATGGGGGAGACCCTAGATAATCGACAGACTTTGTTGCTTCATATCAATCGGGTTAGAAAGAAATATGTCCAAAGGATTGGATAGCTGGGTCCTCTCCCGAAGAGGAGAAGTCTCTCCTTCCGGAATGTGGTCCTGCTGTACCAGTAGCTCATCCGTCCCATGATGGACTGCTTTTGCCCCATACGTAGTTTCGCTGACTGCACCCACGTTGGGAAGCTGCATATGTTACATTCCAAGCGTCTTCGCCTTGCTACCAGTGCACCCTGGTAACATGGTAGCAAGCAATTTTAAGAGGATTTGGAATTTCTATTCTTCGCAGTCCACATAAGATTTCAAAGTGTAAGTTTTGACTTAAAGTTAGTTGTTATAAGATACCCTTAGTTTGGAAACTTGGCAGATAGCTGCTGTGATCGATGGTTGGCCCCGGTTGCTTGAAGTGGGAGCTAAAGGAGACCTGGGTAAATAGGACAGTCAAGGCAAACACAAATCTGTGGTCAAGTCGACTTAATGAATCCTGCCCAGCATTGTTTAGCTAGGCAAATTTCGGATACACTGACTGACGTTTTTCCGTGATTTTACCTCAGTTGTAAGGCGAATGTTTTGGTATATAATGGAAATACAAGACCCAGTACGAATCCCCCCACCCCACCTCTCTTAGGAAGGCACGGCAGCTTCACCAATGTGACTGAACAGCTTGCGACTGCGCCGGTCTGGTCTCAAATTTCAGACAACCGTCCTGTAAAAGTGTACCCCACAATAAATACATTCACGTGCTAATTGAGCACCAGCTTTTGGTATGCTCTAGTTTAGGTCTTAAATCTAGACTCAAAATCATAGCGTAAACATTATCCGCAGTTAGATTATAAGGTGTCTGTTAAAGTGCCCAGTGGTTCGATCGAAGGAGGCGTGTCTAATATACCGAGGGACGCCGATTCGTGCTTCGCGCAAGTCAACGCCCCAAATTAGCTCTTTGGCTTGGATTTGCGTGGCTTGGGCTGAATTTCTTTTTGTGTTCTTGACACTTGGTGATGAGAACGATAGATTGTCTCGAAATTTCGGTAAGGAATTAACACTACTTGCTGCGTAATAACCCAGAAGAACGCAGCTCACTTTATTTAACTGTGTGTATTCTTCGTAATAATCTACGTCAAGTAGTTCCTGTTTCATCCCAAATACAAAACGGAGCGAAAATTACAGTGTGTTGGTTTGTGCATATAACATTACTAGACTTTGAAACACAGGCAAACTGAATGATGATGGAAGTGAATATTTTATTCGGTAAATATGACATATTTATGAAAATAGGACAACGCGTTTCGCCTAAAAAAGAATAGCCATCTTTCTGTCTGTCTCTCTTTCTTTCTTTTTTCCTTCTTTTTTCTTTCTTATTCTGACCAATTCTACCTTCGAATTGCTGGTCTAGAGAGATACTGTTTTGCCTATACTCACTCAATGAAACACCACACTCGGTAGGACTCCTCTGGACGAAGGATAAAGCCGTCGCAGAAACCTCTACTTGACAAAGTATATCACTCTCAAGAGACAGACATCCATGGCCCCACAGGATTCAAAACCGCAATTCCAACATTTAAGCGGCCATAGACTGACACCTTAGGCCACGTGACGATCGAGAGAGATTGATTAATCATGTTGTGCGCTAATTACAAGAATACAAGAGGGATACATTTTACAAATATATTTCAGGTTTCAGATCGCCAGCGTGTGGAGATATAGATTGCCTAAAATAGAGAGCTTGAATTTTATAAAACCTTGTGAAATATTGAATAATAAAATATGTCGTATGGGATTAGATGTAGAGTTCAAGGAAACGATGTACGTATATTTAGCAGGCGGATCATCGAAGTGTATTTGAAGTGCGAATATATCTCTCTATCTTGGTGTAGTACTTCATCTGTAAATTTATGGAATGGTTTCCACAATCTCGGCCTAAAATAAAACATTTTGTCTTCACATACCTGTCTTAAAATTTTAAGATGAAAATACAAATACCAGATCATTAGCTGGTGTGCTATAGATATAAAGTCTGTAATTTACTTTAAACTTTTAAGGAAACGATAATGTTAAGGGATTTGGTAAAAAGGGCGAAGAAAGAAAATTATTTGGGCATGAGAGACAGAGAGGGCGTAATAAAGTACTGTTGAAAAAATGTACTACATACTTCATAATTTGTTGCCTTCATTAAAAGGATTCATTTATGTGTGTGTGTGTGTGTGTGTGTGAATATGATTTTTGTGTGCAACGTGCCAGATATATGGCCAATGGCGTTTCCTTTGTATTTGGATTCCGTTTAATTCATTTAGCGATCAATATTCAAGGCCGAGATAGACTAATACATACAATATGAGTAGTTCTACATTCTTTGGAACTGTCAGCCAGTCCTGTCAGTCAGGTAGCTATTGCCATTATAATATATAAGAACCATGGATTAGCTGTCTTACTGTAATAAAACACACGGAGTAACTACATATATATGTAACAAGGAAACATAGGTTTTACATCTGAGATGTTGTTCCTAACCATTGATTCTACCACTGAGCTAATACATTTTACCTGCCTCGTTGGAACCAATGCTCCAAAACACATTAGGTTGTAATTCTTCTAACAATTTAGCCTGTAATATTTCCTATAGCTTGTCACACCAAAAGAATTCATATTTAATTTATATGTTACTGTGGCTTCTTACCTTGAATTCAGATGAACGAAATTCAGCTCAGTTACTACCATGACCATAGCTGTTTAGCTTGTCCGTATATTGGTATACTGATACTCCGCTGCGTTACTAGTAATGCAAATGTCAGTTTGTTTGATGACGGAGATAGGCTCACTGATATATATTAGATGAACACTAAAGATATTGAATGGCCATAGAAAGCTCTTCGAGCGAAACGGCTTCAAGCTTATGTCTTCGCTGTTCTGAAATATTCTGCTGCATTGATTGATGGTAAATTTCGAAAATTTCGCGACAGCCTGTAGGTCTCACCTTCAAGGGTGGAGCATTCACAGAAGAAGATGGGACCGATAGATTGTCCAGAAATTTCGGTAACTAACTACCAATCAACGCTGCGCAACATTCCAGAAGAGCGATAATCTTATTCTCATTGTGTCAGAACACTGAAATCACGCTTTATAACGTTGTTACAACAGCCGAAAGGGTAAAAACATATAATACAATCGCTTTACAATATTATGTTACAGTTCATCGCCTCTCCCTATACTCAAGCGACTAGGCGTCAATCTCGTAACTTCCCCTGAATCATCGCAAATTTTGAACTTTTGACACTGGATGGGTTTCTAAAGCGCAGTATAAATTACACAATTTAATGCTCTACGCAGTATCCAGTCAGTGCTGCCAACCGTGCGAATTGCTGCAATAAAATATTAAACGTTTGGACAAACATGAAAACAATATTAAAATACAATTTTACATAAACTACTTTGTACTATTTAACATTTGTTTACTCCTTCGCCACAGAAGGTTTCGTTCTTATACAAATTTCTGTGTCCTCCTTTCAATGTGAGAGAATGCCTTCTGTTTCATTTGTTATCCTCAAACATTACAAAGTGCTTATTGATTTTACGTTCTTTAGGGCGCAATATACACAGCGGAACAGCAAAAGAAATGGCTGGATTATTTCCAATATATGATCTCCTGCATTATAAGTAGCTACTTTACTCACATAATATTCTACGTCTTTGTTTACTGTATTCTTACATTCTTTCACAAACCCTGTGACAGCAATTATTTGGCTTTTTCGAGAAAGTAAACCTGCAAGCAGACGGTACCAATATGCAGGGTTTCTGTGTTTAACTTCGCTTTTTACAATTTGAAATCACATTATCTCACAAAAATTCTTGTGATAAAAACCGTTCATTTTATTTGTATATAGGTGCCGAATGCCTTAATTCACATCGATCCAGCACAAATTTAATTGTAACATCTGCTGTAGTGTTCAATGGACCAGTCTTGTGTTCTTGGATGCTGCTTGCTACCCTGATGTGGCCTTCCACAGTCCTAGTGAGGGCCGTGACGCCTCCAGCAGTTGCTATGCTACTTCACTGTCCGTAACGACGTGCGACTTGAAATATGACGTAAATTTTGTTATTTTAGCATAATTCAGTAAACACGAAAACTTGTGTTACATAAGCGTCATAACCTTTACTTTACTGTAAACGTAACGATGTGTTTGGCTAGATTATTGCTGTGTGGATTTGTCTCTGTCACAAAGTGATAAATAGCCGTTGGCTTTTCAAAAAGCTGCACACCATGCATAAAACGTAACGGTTATTCTGTGACCGAGTGCTGAAGGCGGGTAGTAGGTTTCCCCAGGTTTCTTATTACAGCTTTGGGCTGCACAACGTACTTTCGCACTCCGTGCGACAATCCGACTTCTGGACCCGTAGTAAGATATCTCTATCTCACTATCGCGTTGTGAAAATTTCGGCCTATTGTGGTGATTGGCAATCTGGGTATGTCATCATTATTTGGATAATTCACAAATACATTTCATTCAAAAAGACATAGAAAATTTTTTAGCTTGCAGAACTCTTTCATTTTGAAGGGTATTATGTGACAGAAGGAAGTAGTTTGATTCTACAACTTTGTGGCGTCTGTGTGGATTTCGTCACTCGGAGAAAGGTATGAAAACAGGACTCGCAGTTTGTAAAACCCTAATTCACAATTTCCTAAACAAGGCGGCGTTAAAAGTCACAAGGCAGCGATTCAAGTGTTTTCTGTATTGAAGAATTTACACGGCACATATGGGCAGAGGGAAGCTGATGGGCCTGAATATGGAGTGTTTAATTTTTTGTTTTTGAGAATTTTGATTTCTTAATACATTATGTTTAAAATTATCCCTGTTTAAATATTTCAAATTCCGGTCGAATTTTTATGTATTGTAGAACATATGAAGCTGACGTCAATACACATACCTGTCTGTATTTAATGCAGGTATATACGTGGAATATATTTTTAAACTGTGGTCAAATTCAGCTAGGAAAAAAATGTGTTCATAATTGCGCGTAATATTATCAAGTGTGATTAACCCTTAGACGCCGAATTAAATCCCATCTGCTATTTGCTGGCATTATTAGGAGCTCACCATTTTCTCCACGTTAGCAGGATAAGGGTT